>OGHJ01000399.1_pt1 | contig 67647 bp, 59 predicted proteins | sample 1571351 | NCBI WGS metagenome assembly OGHJ01 (sample SAMEA2582037, study PRJEB24529) | metagenome | biome: Human gut stool | place: China | collected 2011 | reverse complement strand
AAGCAGTAATCTGAAAAAGGAAACGCTGGTTGAAAGAATAAGGTATCAGGGATAGTAGATTCTATAAAAAGCAAGCTGCCGCTCAAGATGGGCGGCAGCTTACCTTTATGCTCCTGACCGTCAGCGGGCTGCTCGTGGTGCTCATCGTCGCCCTCGGGCTGATCCTGATGACCAAAGGCATCCGGCTGCTTGCCTGACGGCAAGCATAAGCGGCGCGTCCGGTTTCGGACGCGCCGCTTGGTTTATCAGATTTTCCGGAAGGATCATTTTCCCGCCTCGGTCTCGCAGTACAGGCAGCGGTAGACGCGCCGCTCCCGATCCGTGAGCACGAACTCCTGCGGCAGCTCGCGCTCGGTCGAGGTGATGCAGCGCGGATTCTTGCACCGCAGCACGCCGCGGATGCGCTCGGGCAGCTTGAGCGTGCGCTTTTCCTGCAGCTCGCCGCCGCGGATGATGTTGACCGTGATGCTCGGATCGACGTAGCCGATCAGGTCCCAGTCGAGCTCCATCTCGCCGTCGATCTTGATGATGTCCTTGCGGCCGAGCTTGCCGCTGGTGACGTTTTTGAGGATGGCAACGGTGCAGGCGAGCTTGTCCAGACCGAGGATCTGGTAGAGCTCCATGGCCTTGCCGGCCGTGATGTGGTCGATGACGATCCCGTTTTGAATCGAATCAATAAGCATAACGTTTCTCCTCCCGTCAGTCGATGCCCAGCAGCTTGAGCATGAGCGCCATGCGGATATAGCGGCCGTTTTTCGCCTGCCTGAAGTAGCAGGCGCGCGGATCGTTGTCCACGGCGGCGGCGATCTCGTTGACGCGCGGCAGCGGGTGCAGGATGCTCATGTCGGGCTTGGCGGTCTCGAGCTTATCCGGCGTGAGGATATAGCTGTCGCGCAGGCGCAGGTAGTCCTCCTCGTTGAAAAAGCGCTCGCGCTGCACGCGGGTCATATACAGCACGTCCAGCTCCGGCATCACGGCCTCGAGCGACGTGGACTGCGTGTAGGGGACGCCGGGCTTTTTGAGATACTCGTCCTTCACGTAGCGCGGGAGCTTGAGCTCCTCCGGGGAGATGAGCACGAAGCGGATGCCCGTGCAGCGGCTCATGGCGGCGACGAGCGAGTGCACCGTGCGGCCGAACTTCAGGTCGCCGCACAGGCCGATCGTCAGGTCGTCCAGCCGCCCCTTTTCGCGGTAGATGGTCATGAGGTCGGTCAGCGTCTGCGTGGGGTGGTTGTGTCCGCCGTCGCCCGCGTTGATGACCGGGACCTGCGCGTGCATGGACGCGACCAGCGGCGCGCCCTCCTTGGGATGGCGCATGGCGATGATGTCGCTGTAGCAGCTGACGACGCGCACGGTGTCCGCGACGGTCTCGCCCTTGGAGGCGGACGAACTCTCCGCCGAAGCGACGCTGAGCACCTTGCCGCCGAGCGAGAGCATCGCGCTCTCAAAGCTCAGGCGCGTGCGCGTAGACGGCTCGAAAAACAGCGTGGCGAGGATCTTCCCGTCGCACTTGTGGGCATATTGCTCGGGGTGCTCCATGATCGCGCAGGCGGTGTCGATGAGCTCCATGATCTCCTGCGGGGTCAGCTGCATAATGTCGATCAGATGCTTCATATCACGCCTGACTTTCTGCCTGGATCCAGCTCTCGTCGGAGGGGTTTTCGCGGAAGGCCAGCAGCCGCGCGACGTCGGCCTCGGTGATGTAGCCCTCCTGTGCACCCGTGCTGGCGACGGTGTCCAGATCCGTGAGGCTCACATTTCTGACCTGCGCTGCGGCGAGCCGCTCCACGCCCTTTTTCATGCCGTAGGTGAAGATGCTCACGACGCCGAGCACCTCCGCGCCGGCTTCACGCAGCGCGTCCACCGCGTCGAGCACGCTGCCGCCGGTGGAGATCAGATCCTCGACGACCACGACCTTCTGCCCCGGGACGAGTTTGCCCTCGATGCGGTTCTGGCGGCCGTGATCCTTGCTGCTCGAGCGGACATAGCCCATCGGCAGGCCGAGCAGATGCGCGGCGATGGCGGCGTGGGCGATGCCGGCCGTGGCCGTGCCCATGAGCACCTGCGCCTGCGGATACTCGCGCCTGACCGTCTCGGCGATGGCGTGCTCGACCAGATCACGCGCCTCGGGCGCGGTCAGGATGAGGCGGTTGTCGCAGTAGATGGGGCTCTTGATGCCGCTGGCCCACGTGAACGGCTCCTGCGGGCGCAGGAACACCGCCTCGATCGAGAGCAGGCTGCGCGCAACTTCGTGTTTGATATCCATAGCAGTTCCTCCTGTTGAAAAAGTCTCTGATCCGGCGCTCAGCCGACGAACGCGGCCACGCACCGGCGATAGGCGGCGACGGGATCGTCCGCCTGCGTGATCGGGCGGCCGACGACGATGTAGTCCGAGCCGATCTCCCGGGCGCGCTCCGGCGTTGTGACGCGCTTCTGGTCGCCGCTCTCCCCGTCGGCAAAGCGCACGCCGGGCGTCACGGTCAGAAAGTCCGCGCCGCAGCGCGCATGGATGCTGCCCGCCTCCAGCGGGGAGCAGACCACGCCGTCAAGACCGGCATCGCGCGCATTGCGCGCATAGTGCAGCACGACCTCGTCAATCGGCGCGTGGATGAGCAGCTCCCGGTCCATGCGCTCCTGATCCGTGGAGGTCAGCTGCGTCACGGCGATGAGCAGCGGGCGCGTGCCGTCCGGCCGGGTCAGTCCCTCGAGCGCGGCGCTCATCATGGCCTTCGTGCCGGCAGCGTGGAGGTTGATGATATCCACATCCAGCGCCGAGAGCGCGGCCATCGCCTTTTTCACCGTGTTCGGGATGTCGTGCAGTTTGAGGTCGAGAAAGATCCTGTGGCCGCGCGCGTGGATCTGGCGCACGATGTCCGGCCCTTCGGCATAAAACAGCTCCATGCCGATCTTCACAAACGGCTTCTCGTCCTGAAAGAGGTCGAGAAATGCGAGCGTCTTTTCCCGGCTGTCAAAATCCAGCGCAATGATAACGTCCTTACCCATGATGTGCTCCTCCTATAATGTCCCTGAGATTGTCGATGCCGAAGCGCGCCATCGCGTCCGGCAGAGTTTCAATGATGTGCTTGCAGGCATACGGCTCGACCAGGTTTGCAGCGCCCACACCGACCGCCGTCGCGCCCGCGAGCATCAGCTCCAGAACGTCCTGCGCGCTCGTCACGCCGCCCATGCCCACGATGGGGATGTGCACCGCCTCGTACACCTGATAGACCATGCGCACGGCCAGCGGGAACATACCGGGGCCGGACATGCCGCCGGTCCGGTTGGCCAGCAGCGGGCGGCGGCGCGCAAGGTCGATGCGCATACCCGGCAGGGTGTTGATGAGGCTCACGCCGTCCGCGCCCGCGTCCTCACAGGCCTTGGCAACGGCGGCAATGTCCGCCGCCGTCGGCGAGAGCTTGAGGATGATCGGCTTTTTCGTCACGGCGCGCACCGCGCGCGTCACCTCCGCCGCGGCCGACGGCTCCGCGCCGAAGGCAGCGCCGCCGCCGTGGACGTTCGGGCAGGAGATGTTGACCTCCAGCCAGCCGACCTGCGGCTGCGCGTCAAGCCTGGCGCAGACCTCGGCATATTCTTCCACGCTGAAGCTGCTCACATTCGCCATGACCGGCTTGTGAAACACCTTTTTCAACTCCGGCAGCTCGTGCGCGATGACCGCGTCCACGCCGGGGTTCTGCAGCCCCACCGCGTTGAGCATTCCGCCGGCATACTCGGCGATGCGCGGCGTGGGGTTGCCGAAGCGCGGCGCGCGCGTCGTCCCCTTGAAGGAGAACGTGCCGAGCATATTGATGTCATACAGCTGCGCAAACTCCTGCCCGTAGCCAAACGTGCCGCTGGCCGGGATGATGGGATTTTCCAGCTCGATCCCGCAAAGCGTTACGGCTGTTGCGGCCATAGGATCTCCTCCTTTGTGAACACGGGCCCGTCCTTGCAGACGCGCTTGCTGCCGTGCGTCGTTTCGCAGGTGCAGCCCATGCACGCGCCGAAGCCGCAGCCCATGCGCGCCTCAAGGCTCAGCTGACCGTCGAGCGGCGTCGCGCTGCACAGCGCCTGCAGCATGGGCATCGGCCCGCAGGCATACACATAGGTGCCGTCCTCGGGCAGCGCGTCGGTCACGAAGCCGCGCGCGCCAATGGTGCCGTCCTCGGTCACGACCGTGACGGGGATGCCGAGCGCTTCAAACGCATCGGCAAGCAGCACTTCCGCCGCCGTACGAAAGCCGAGCACAGCCAGCGGGCTGCGCCCCTCGGCCACGAGCTGCTGCGCCAGACCGTACAGCGGGGACGCGCCCACGCCGCCGCCGACCAGCAGCGGCCGCGCACCGGCGGGTGCGGTGTCAAAGCCGTTGCCGAGACCGACCAACAGGTCCAGCTCCGTGCCCGGCGCCAGCGTGCTCAGCTGCGCCGTGCCTGCGCCCGCCACTTTATAATACAGCGTCAGCGCGCCGTCACTCCAGCTGCACACCGACACGGGGCGGCGCAGAAAGCGTCCGGCAAGCCGGATGTCCACAAACTGCCCCGGCACGGTGATCGCGGCGGTGTCCCCCGTGAGCTGCAAACGGTAGGTGTCACGGGCGACGGGCGCGTTTTCCGCAATGGTGAAAACTCTCTGCTGCACGGCTTACTCCGCGTGGATCGTGGACACGGCCAGCGTCGTCTCCTCGAGCACGTCGAGCAGTACGCGCACCGTATCGAGCGAGGTAAAGACGGTCACGCCGTTTTCCACCGCGCAGCGCCGGATCGCGGCGCCGTCCTGCGCGTGGACGCTCGAATGGATGGAGCGGGTGTTGATGATGTAGCTGACGTAGCCGCTGCGGATGGAATCGAGGATCTCGTGGCTGCCGTCGCTGATCTTGCCGCGCACGCGCGTGCGGATGCCGAAGGACTTGAGGTAGGCAGCCGTGCCTGCGGTCGCCTCGATGTTAAAGCCCATCTCATAGAACCGGCGCACGAGCGGCAGGCCCTCCGGCTTGTCCTCATCGGCCAGCGTCACGAACACGGTACCGTAGTTCTGCACGTTCATGCCGGAGGCCTGCAGCGCCTTGTACATGGCGCGCGAGAGCTTCTTGTCGTAGCCGATGGCCTCGCCCGTGGACTTCATCTCCGGGGAGAGGTAAGCGTCCAGCCCGTGGAGCTTGGCGAAGGAGAACACCGGCGCCTTGACATAGCAGCGCTCTTTCTCCGGCGGATACAGGTCGAAGATGCCCTGCTCCTTGAGGCTCGTGCCGAGGATGACGTTCGTGGCGATGTCCGCGAGCTGATAGCCCGTGGCCTTCGACAAAAACGGCACCGTGCGCGACGAGCGGGGGTTGACCTCGATGATGTAGACATGGTCGCTCTTATCGACGATGAACTGGATGTTATACAGTCCGACGATGCCGATGCCCAGACCGAGCTTCTTGGCATAGGTCAGGATCGTGCCCTTGACCTTGTCGGAGATGGAAAACGGCGGGTAGACGCTGATGGAGTCGCCGGAGTGGACACCGGTGCGCTCGACCAGCTCCATGATGCCGGGCACGAACACGTCTCTGCCGTCGCAGATGGCGTCGACCTCGACCTCGCGGCCGGAGATGTACTTATCGACCAGCACGGGCTTGCCCTCGCCGGTGCGTACGGCATTCTGCAGATAGTGGCGCAGCATCTCGTCGTCGGCCACGATCTCCATGGCGCGGCCGCCCAGCACGAACGACGGGCGCACCAGCACCGGATAGCCCACCGTGTGCGCAGCCTTGAGACCGTCGTCCAGATTCGTCACCGCCGCGCCCATCGGCTGCGGGATGTTCAGCTCGAGCAGCAGCTTTTCAAAGCAGTCGCGGTTTTCCGCGCGCTCGATCGCAGCGCAGTCCGTGCCGATGATCTGCACGCCGCGCATCATGAGCGGCTGCGCCAGATTGATGGCCGTCTGGCCGCCGAGGCTGGCGATCACCTGATCGGCCTGCTCCTCGTGCAGGATGTTCATGACATCCTCGGGCGTGAGGGGCTCGAAATACAGCTTATCGGCGGTCGTGTAATCGGTAGAGACCGTCTCGGGGTTGTTGTTGATGATGATGGCCTCGTAGCCCGCGCGCCGGATGGTCTGCACCGCATGGACGGTGGAGTAGTCAAACTCCACGCCCTGACCGATGCGGATCGGGCCTGCGCCGAGCACGACGACCTTCTGCTTGTCCGAGCGGCGCGCCTCGCTCTTTGCGCCGGGGGCATAGGTGGAGTAGAAATAGGGGATGTAAGCACCGGTGTGGCTGGTGTCCACCATCTTGTAGGCGGGGTAGAGCCCCAGCTGCACGCGCTGGGCATACACATCCTCCTCGCGCACGCCCCAGAGCCGCGCGATGTAGGGGTCACAGAAGCCCATCTGCTTGGCCCGCTTGAGCGTCTCTCCGTCGCCCTTGTGCGCGCAGAGCGTCTGTTCCATGTCCACGATGCCGCGGATGGTCTCGAGGAAGTAGGGTGTGATCATCGTCAGCGCGGCGACCTCGTCCACGCTCGCGCCCAGACGCAGCAGCTGCGCGACGGCAAAGAGCCCGTCATCGCGGAACTGGTGCAGGTACTCGGTCAGCTCCGCCTTGGTCATGTTCTGGAACTTCGGCAGCCAGAGGTGCTGCGCGCCGATCTCCAGCGAGCGGACGGACTTGAGCAGGCACTCCTCGAGCGTGCTGCCGATGCCCATGACCTCGCCCGTGGCCTTCATCTGCGTGCCAAGCGTGTTGGCGGCGGTCGAGAACTTATCGAACGGGAAGCGCGGCAGCTTTGCGACCACGTAGTCCAGCGACGGCTCGAACGCGGCCGTCGTGTTGGCGACGGCGATCTCGTCGAGGTTCATGCCCACGGCGACCTTGGCCGTGACGCGCGCGATGGGATAGCCGCTGGCCTTGCTCGCCAGCGCCGACGAGCGGGAGACGCGGGGGTTGATCTCAATGAGGAAGTACTCCGAGGTCTTGGGATTGAGCGCAAACTGCACGTTGCAGCCGCCCTGGATCTTCAGCGCGCGGATGATCTTGATCGCGCTGTCGTTGAGCATCTTCATGTCATGGTCGCTGAGCGTCATGATCGGCGCGACGACGGCGGAGTCGCCGGTGTGCACGCCCACGGGGTCGATGTTCTCCATGCCGCAGATGGTGATGGCGCGGTCGGACGCATCGCGCATGACCTCAAACTCGATCTCCTTATAGCCCTTGACGCTCTTTTCGATCAGCACCTGATGAATGGGCGAGAGCTTGAACGCCTGCATGCCCAGCTCGACGAGCTGCGCCTCGTCGTCGGCAAAGCCGCCGCCCGTGCCGCCAAGCGTGAACGCCGGGCGCAGCACGACCGGATAGCCGATGGCCGCGGCCGCGGCCTTGGCCTCCTCGAGGTTGTAGGTGATCTGCGACGGGATGACCGGCTCGCCGATGCTCTGGCAGAGCTCCTTGAACTGCTCGCGGTCCTCGGCACGGCGGATGCTGTCGCTGTCCGTGCCGAGAAGCTCGACCTGGCACTCCTTGAGCACGCCCTTCTGCTCGAGCTGCATCGCCAGATTCAGACCGGTCTGGCCGCCGATGCCCGGGACGATCGCGTCCGGACGCTCCTTGCGCAGGATACGCGCCACATACTCCAGCGTCAGCGGCTCCATGTACACCTTGTCCGCGACGGAGGTATCCGTCATGATCGTGGCGGGGTTGGAGTTGACGAGAATGACCTCGTACCCCTCCTCCTTGAGCGACAGGCACGCCTGCGTGCCGGCATAGTCAAACTCAGCGGCCTGACCGATGACGATCGGGCCGGAGCCGATGATCATAATTTTCTTCAGATCCGTTCTCTTGGGCATGTGATTTCCTCCTCAGTACGTAAAAGTCCTGTATGTCATATATTTCATATGTAAATGAAGGGCGCTCAGTCCTGCGCGTCCTGCCAGACGACGGCGCCGCCGCAGACGTTGCGCACGCACCGCCCGTAGACCGTCTGTCCGGCGAAGGGCGTGCTCTTTCCCATGGAGCAAAACTGCGCCGGGTCGATGCGGTACTCCGTGTTCAGGTCCCAGACGGCATAATCGTCCGCGCGCAGCGGGAAGCCGAAGCGCTTTCTGGGGTTGACCGCCATGAGCTCCACGAGCTTGTCGAGCGTCAGCACGCCGGTGCGCACAAGGTGGGTATAGAGCACGGGAAACGCCGTCTCAAGGCCGACGATGCCCATGGCGCTCCCGGCGAGGCCCCTGGCCTTTTCCTGCGCGCTGTGCGGCGCGTGGTCGGTCGCGATCATGTCCACCGTGCCGTCGAGGATGCCCTCGATGAGCGCCTGCCGGTCGGCCTGCGTGCGCAGGGGCGGGTTCATCTTGAAGCTGCCGTCCTCGCGCAGGTCGTCCTCGGTCAGCACGAGGTAGTGCGGTGCGGTCTCGCAGGTGACGTCCAGCCCCTGCGCCTTCGCCCGGCGGATGAGCGCCACACTCTCCTTGGTGGACACGTGGCACATATGATAGGCGCAGCCTGTCTCGCGCACCAGCTCGAGATCGCGCTCCAGCTGCCGCCACTCACTCTCGCTGCTGATGCCCTTGTGCCCGTGGGCGCGGGCATACGCGCCGTCGTGGATATAGCCGCCGTGCAGGAGCGTGTTGTCCTCGCAGTGCGCGGCGATGAGCTTGCCGAGGCTTGCCGCCTTGCGCATCGCGGCGCGCATCACGTCCGCATCCTGCACGCCGCTGCCGTCGTCGGAAAAGCCGGCGACATAGGGCGCGAGCTGCTCCATGTCCGCAAGCTCCCTGCCGCCGCGGTGCGCGGTGATCGCGCCGTAGGGCGTCACATCGATGACCGCATCCGTGCGGATGCGCTCCAGCTGGGGAGCAAGCGTCTGCAAACTGTCCGGCGCCGGATCCAGATTGGGCATGGCGCACACGCGGCTGTATCCGCCGTGCGCCGCAGCAAGCGTGCCGGACGAAATGGTCTCCTTATAAGAAAAACCTGGCTCACGGAGATGTACATGCACATCTACGAAACCAGGTAATACCACGAAAGAAGAAATATCAAGTTCGTCACCGGCAATGCTGCCGCTGCCAAGAAAAACAGAATCACGGTTGCCGGGAAAAAGATTCCACCCAAATGCCTGCATATTCTCTGCGGCCGCAACCATTTTCCTCGCCTCATTTCTGCCGAATCGCAAATTTTTGATATGATATCACATAATTGCCCGGTCTGTCAACAAATCCGGCGGCTTTGCGCGCCGTCTTTTTGCACGAAAAATTCCGTCATTTTCCGTCCCGCGTTGACACGCATCTCTGCGCCAAGAACCGGATACAGACAGGCACGGCGGCGCGCCCATCAGGGCGTGCCGCCGTGTGCTTCAGATCAGCTTCAGCACCCCGTCGCCGTAGTCGGCGCAGGTCGCGCCGTCCGGCCGGCCGGTGATGACGGCCGGGCAGGCATCGAGCGCCGCCTCGAGCCGGTCCGCCGCGGCCGCGCGGCCAATGTGCCGCAGCAGCATGACCTCTGCGCGCAGGATGCTCTGGGGGTTGGCGTAGTCGCCCATGCCGCGCTCGATCATGCGCGGGGCCGAGCCGTGGATGGCCTCGAACATGGCGTAGCGGTCGCCGATGTTGGCGCTGCCCGCCGTGCCGACGCCGCCCTGGAGCTGCGCGGCCTCGTCGGTGATGATGTCGCCGTAGAGGTTCGGCAGCAGCAGCACCTGAAAGCCGCTGCGCACCCGCTCGTTGACGAGATTCGCCGCCATGATATCAATATAGTAGTCGTCGACCGTGATCTCGGGATAGTCGGCGGCCACCTCGTGGCAGAGGGCGGTGAACTTGCCGTCCGTCTTTTTGAGGATGTTCGCCTTCGTGACGACGGTCACGCGCGTCTTGCCGTTGCGCCGGGCATAGTCGAACGCCGCGCGGGCGATGCGGCGCGTGCCGGGGTCGGTCGTGACCTTGAAGTCCACGGCCATGCCGGGCAGCTCCACGCCGCGGCTGCCGAGGGCGTACTCGCCCTCCGTGTTCTCGCGGAAGAACGTCCAGTCGATGCCCTGCTCGGGGATGGTCACGGGGCGGACGTTCGCGTAGAGGTCGAGCGCGCGGCGCAGCTTCACGTTCGCGCTCTCGAGCCCGCCGCCCATGGGCGTCGTCGTCGGTCCCTTGAGCAGCACGTCGCAGGCCATGATTTCAGAGAGCACATCGTCCGGCACCGCCTGGTTGCAGGCCAGCCGGTTTTCGATCGTGAGGCCGCGGATGCGCCGCAGGGCGATGCTGCCGCGCGCGATCTCATCGGCGAGCAGCGCCTCGAGCACGCGCACCGCCTGCTCCATGATGATCGGGCCGATGCCGTCGCCGTCGACAAGGCCGATGGTAACGGTCGCTTTTTTCGTATAGTCCACCCGCTCGGCGGTCATGCCCGCGACGCGGGCCTGCTGCTCAGTCAGCAGCGTGCGAAACGCCGCACAGGCGCGGTCAATATCGTTCATAGTGCATGCTCCTTTGTGTAGTTGAGCAGTCCGCCGGCAAGCAGGATGGCCTGCTGCCGCTCGGTGAGGCTGCACACGACGGGGTAGGATTTGCCCGCCGCCGTGTCCGTGAGCGTCAGTTTTCCCGCTGCCATGCCGGTGCGGATATCGTCGATGCGCAGCCGCGCGCCGGGCTGCAGCGCGTCGTAATCGTCCGGGTTTTCAAACGTCAGCGGCAGGATGCCGGCGTTGATGAGGTTGGCCGCATGGATGCGCGCGAAGCTCTTGGCCACGACGCAGCGGATGCCGAGATACATCGGCACGAGCGCCGCGTGCTCGCGCGACGAGCCCTGCCCGTAGTTGCTGCCGCCGACGATGATGCCGTCCCCGGCCGCTCTGGCGCGCGCCGGGAAGGTCGGGTCGCAGACCATGAAGCAAAACTCCGACAGCTTCGGAATGTTCGAGCGATACGGCAGGATCTTCGCCCCCGCCGGCATGATGTGGTCGGTCGTGATGTTGTCGCCCACCTTGAGCACGAGCTCCGCCGTGAGCGTGTCGGCAAAGGGCCTGCTCTGCGGGAAGGGCTGGATGTTCGGCCCGCGCAGCACCTCCACCGCGTCCGCCTCGTCCGCCGGGGCGGGCGGCAGCACGGCGCTGTCGTCGATGCGAAACTGCTCCGGCAGCGTGACGGCCGGCATGGGGCCGAGCGTCTGCGGGTCGGTGATCGTGCCGGTGAGCGCGGCGGCGACGGCCGTCTCCGGGGACACGAGGTAGACCTGCGCGTCCTTCGTGCCGCTGCGGCCGAGGAAGTTGCGGTTGAACGTGCGCAGGCTCACGCCGCCGGAGTTGGGCGAGAAGCCCATGCCGATGCACGGGCCGCACGCGCACTCGAGCAGGCGCGCGCCGCTGGCGAGGATGTCCGTGAGCGCGCCGCAGTCAGAGAGCATGGTCAGCACCTGCTTCGACCCCGGCGAGATGGACAGGCTCACGCCCGGGGCGATGGTCCTGCCCTTGAGCAGGGCTGCGACCTTGAGCATATCGAACAGAGACGAATTCGTGCACGAGCCGATGCAGACCTGATCGACCTTCGTGCCCGCGAGCGTTTCCACGGGGACGACGTTGTCCGGGCTGTGCGGGCAGGCGATCATGGGCTGCAGCGTGTTGAGGTCGATGTCAATGATGCGGTCATAGCGCGCGTCCGGGTCGCTCGCAAGGGGGATAAAGTCCGCCTCGCGCCCCTCGGCAGCGAGGAAGGCGCGCGTCACGTCGTCCGACGGGAAGATGGACGTCGTCGCGCCGAGCTCGGTGCCCATGTTCGTGATCGTGGCGCGCTCGGGCACGGACAGCGCCGCGATACCCGGCCCGCCCCACTCGATGATCGCGCCGACGCCGCCCTTGACCGACAGGATGCGCAGCAGCTCGAGGCTGATGTCTTTGGCCGTGACGTAGGGCCGCAGCGTACCGGTGAGGTTGACCTTGAACATTTTCGGCATCGTGATGTAGTACGCGCCGCCGCCCATGGCGACCGCGACGTCCATGCCCCCCGCGCCGAAGGCCAGCATGCCGATGCCGCCACCGGTGGGCGTGTGGCTGTCGGAGCCGATGAGCGTCTTGCCCGGCTTGCCGAAGCGCTCGAGCTGCACCTGGTGGCAGATACCGTTGCCCGGGCGGGAGAACCAGACGCCGTGCTTTTTGGCCACGGTCTGGAGGTAGCGGTGGTCGTCCGCGTTTTCAAAGCCGGACTGCAGCGTGTTGTGGTCGACATAGGCCACGCTCAGCTCGGTCTTCACGCGCGGGATGCCCATCGTCTCAAACTCCAGATAGGCCATCGTGCCGGTGGCGTCCTGTGTGAGCGTCTGGTCGATGCGCAGCGCAATCTCGCTGCCGGGCGTCATGTCGCCGTGCAGCAGGTGCGCGCGGATGATCTTCTGAGCAAGGGTCTCACCCATGATTTTTCAGCCTCCCCATCATACTTTCTTTTGCGTGAATGGTGTGCTCGGTCGTGAGCGCGGCGGCGCGGTCGGCGTCTCCGGCGGCGATGGCGTCGAAGATGGCGCGGTGCTCCCTGACGACCTGCGCCGTGCGCTTCGCGTCGGCGATGGACGCCTTGCGGTAGCGGCGGGTCTTGCGGTGCAGCGGGACGAGCGTGTCGCTGATGACGGCGTGGCCGCTCATGTCGCAGATGACGTCGTGGAACTGGTCGTCCATCTCGCGCAGGTGCTCGGCGTCGCGCTTTTCAAAGTAAAACTCCTGCAGGTCCAGAATGTGCCGCAGGCGTGCAAGCCCCTCGGGCGAGACGTTTTTCGCCGCGTAGAAGGACGCGAGCCCCTCGATCCGGCAGCGGATGTCCATGATGTCCACCAGATCCTCGGCCGTGATGCCGAGCACGACGGAGCCCTTGCCGGTGTCGGCGATGAGGTGCTCCTGCTCGAGGCGGCGCAGCGCCTCGCGGATGGGCGTGCGGCTGACGTTGAGCTGCTCGACGAGCTTCAGCTCCGTGAGCACCTCGCCGCGCGGGTACACGCCCTGAATGATATCGGATTCCAGCCGCTCAAACACCTGATCGGCCAGCGTAACGGTACGGAAATCTTTCATACTGCGCCTCCTGTCAAACCTGCGCGAAGCGGCCGGGCGCCAGCTCCGCGATCTTGGCTTTGAGTTCCTTGACGGACAGGACGGTCTGGCGGCCGTCCTCGTATTCCGCATCCACCCAGCCCTTGAGCGCGAGCACGAGCGGGTCGTGCTTGTCGATCTGCTTTTCGCCGGTCAGGTGGTAGTTCTGGTTGATCCAGTAGGCGATGCCTGCGAGGCCGGACGTCTTGCCGACCTGCACGGACGCCGGGCGGTTGAGCAGCTTCTCGGTGTCGAAGATCGTGTAGATCTCGGCGTCCTTGAGTAGGCCGTCGGCGTGGATGCCGGCGCGCGTGGCGTTGAAGTCGCGCCCGACAAACGGTGTCATCGGCGGGATGTCGTAGCCGATCTCGTGCTGGAAGTAGTCGGCGATCTCGGTGATGACCGTCGGGTCCATACCGTCGAGCGAGCCGCGCAGCGACGCATACTCGAACACCATCGCCTCGAGCGGGATGTTGCCCGTGCGCTCGCCGATGCCCAGCAGCGAGCAGTTGACCGCGCACGCGCCGTAGAGCCACGCGGTCGAGGCGTTGACGACGGCCTTGTAAAAGTCGTTGTGCCCGTGCCACTCGAGGCACTCGCTCGGCACGTCGGAGTACTGCTGCAGGCCGTAGATGATGCCGGCCACGCTGCGCGGCAGCGCCGCCTCCGTGTAGGGGATGCCGTAGCCCATGGTGTCGCACGCGCGGATCTTGACCGGGATGCCCGCCTGACGCGAGAGCTTTTGCAGCTCGTTGACAAACGGCACCACAAAGCCGTAAAAGTCGGCGCGCGTGATGTCCTCGAGGTGGCAGCGCGGGACGACCCCGGCCTCAAACGCATCGGCCACGGTGGCAAGGTAGTAGTCCATGGCCTGCTTTCTGGTCATTTTCATCTTCTTGAAGATGTGGTAGTCGCTGCAGCTGACGAGGATGCCCGTCTCGCGGATGCCGAGGTCGCGCACGAGGCGAAAGTCCTCCTTTGTCGCGCGGATCCACGTCGTGATCTCCGGGAACTTCAGCCCCAGCTCCATGCACTTTTCGAGCGCCTCGCGGTCTTTTTTGCTGTAGATGAAAAACTCCGTCTGCCGGATGATGCCATACGGCCCACCGAGCCGGGACAGGTACTTATAAATGTTGACGATCTGGTCGACCGTGTACGGCTCCACGGACTGCTGCCCGTCGCGCAGGGACGTGTCCGTGATCCAGATCTCCTCGGGCATGTTCATCGGCACGCGCCGGTGGTTGAACGGCACCTTCGGCACCATTCCCTGCGTGTAGATGTCGCGCTGGAGGTTCGGCTCCGCCACGTCCTGGAGCGAATATTTATACGCATTCTGCTCCAGTAAATTCGTCTTTCCGGATATTTCAAGCATGGCAGTGGGGCTCCTTTCTGTTGCTTTGTATTATTGTATACAATTATACACATGATCGCGCCGTTGTCAACGCGCAAATGTTCACAATTTTCCGCTTGCTTTCCGGACGGATGCTGGTATAATACAAAATCGTTCAAAATTGAACTATTTTGGGAGGCGACCATCGTGCTCAACGCATCTCAGGTCTATACCTACACGCGCCGCATCCTCGACGCTTACGCCGCCGTCATGCAGCCGCTGAGTGCGGAGCTGGACATGGCGCAAAATGCCGTGGACATTCTGCTCTTTCTGGCCAACAATCCGGGGCTGGACACCGCGCGCGACATCTGCACGTACCGGAAGCTCAAGCCGGGCATCGTGTCGTTCCACGTAGACAATCTCGTGCGCGGGGGCTACCTGCTGCGCACGCGCGACCCCGGCGACCGCCGCCGCTGCCGGCTCGTGTGCACGGACAAGGCAGCGCCGATCATCGCGCGCGGTCAGGCGCTGCAGGAGCAGTTCGCCGCGCAGATGTCCGCGGGCCTCGCGCCCGAAGCGCTCGAAACGTTCCAGCAGTGTCTGACGGCGTTCGCGCAGAATCTCGACCGCATGGCCAACAGGGAGGAAACTTAAATGCAGCAGGACAAAACATTTCTCGGCACGGAGCCCGTCGGACAGCTCCTGCGCCGGCTTGCGATCCCGACGGTGATCGCGCAGCTCGTGAACATGCTCTACAACATCGTCGACCGCATCTACATCGGCCACATTCCCGAGGTCGGCAGCAGCGCGCTGACCGGCGTGGGCGTGTGCCTGCCGATCATCCTGATCGTGTCGGCCTTCGCGTGCTTCACGGCCTCGGGCGGCGCGCCGCGCGCGTCGATCTACATGGGGCGCGACGATATGGACAGCGCGGAAAAGACGCTCGGCGGCTGCTTCACGCTGCAGATCGGCATCTCCGTCGTGCTCACGGCGGTGCTGCTCCTCTGGGGGCGCAAGGCGCTGCTCGCCTTCGGTGCGAGTGAAAACACCATTGACTACGCTGCTGACTACCTGCATATTTATGCATTCGGCACGCTCTTTGTCGAGCTCACGCTCGGCATGAATGCCTTCATCACGGCGCAGGGCTTTGCCAAGGTGGGTATGTACACGGTGCTCATCGGCGCGGCGGCAAACATCGTCCTCGACCCGATCTTCATCTTCGCGCTGGGCATGGGCGTGCGCGGCGCGGCGCTGGCGACCGTGCTCTCGCAGGGGCTCTCGTGCGCGTGGGTGCTGGTGTTCCTGTGCGGGAAGAAGGCGTTTTTGCGCCTGCGGCGGGAAAACCTCTTCGTCTCGCCGAAGCTTATCCTGCCGTGCGTGGCGCTCGGCCTGGCCACGTTCACGATGCAGGCGAGCGAGAGCGTCATCTCCGTGTGCTTCAACGCTTCCCTGCTCAAGTACGGCGGCGACATCGCCGTCGGCGCCATGACGATCCTCACGAGCGTGATGCAGTTTGCCATGCTGCCGCTGCAGGGCATCGGTCAGGGCGCACAACCGATCACGAGCTACAACTTCGGCGCAAAGAACACCGACCGCGTGCGCGAAACGTTCCGTCTGCTGCTGAAGGTGTGCCTGATCTACTCCGTCTCGCTCTGGCTGCTCATCGAGCTCTTCCCCGGCCTGTTCGCGCGCATCTTCACGCCGGACGCGGAGCTCATCGCCTTCACGGCGCGCGTGCTGCGCATCTACTGCGCGGGCCTGTTCCTGTTCGGCATCCAGATCGCCTGCCAGATGACGTTCGTGTCCATCGGCAGCGCGGTGTGCTCGATCATCGTGGCCGTGCTGCGCAAGTTCGTGCTGCTCCTGCCGCTGATCTATCTGCTGCCGGCGCTGCTGCCCGACCAGACGACGGCCGTGTATCTAGCCGAGCCGGTCGCGGACGTCATTGCCGTCACGTGCACGGCCATCCTGTTTGCGACGCAGTTTCGCAAAGCCCTGCACAAGCTCGAAGCAAACGCCTGACTTGTTTTTTCGCTCCCCCGGCGCGCGGCCCGGCCCGCGCGCCGGGGTTTTTGCTGAATGATTCAAAAATTTGAAACGCCATTATCAAAAATGCAAAATCATCCTGCCGTTGACAACCGCCGCCCCGGCGCGTACAATGACAGCCACATTCATTCGAGAGGAGCTGCAAGCCATGCGCAATTCGTTTTTCAGCCGCAAAAACGACAGCACCGCGACCACGTGCGCGGCCGGCTTCGCATGCTCTGACGCGAATACCAACAACAATAGCGTCCTCCTGCTTACCATCGACACTGTGCTTGCAGTGTCGATTTCTGTTATACTCGGCATTCTGGGCATTACGCCGCCAACAGGACGCGCCAAACCGGTATTCGCGGGATAACACGACAGCACTTGGTATACCAAGAGTCGGCCCCGACCGTTTTGGTCGGGGCCGATTTTTTTGTATAAAAAACGAAATGGTCGGAAAGGAAACCTGTCATGGAAAAGAAAAAAGTTGGATTTGCCAGCGGTATCGGCTTCATCCTCGCCGCCGCCGGCAGCGCCGTGGGCCTCGGCAATCTCTGGGGCTTCCCGTACAAGACGTCGCAAAACGGCGGCGCCGCCTTCGTGCTCATCTACATCGCGTGCGTGCTGCTCATCGGCTTTGTCACGATGCTCAGCGAGATCTATCTCGGCCGCCGCTCGCAGGCAAACCCCATGACCGCCTACAAGATGGTCAACAAAAACCTCGGCTGGTGCGGCCTCGTGGCGATCATGATCCCCGCGTTCATCATCTGCTACTACTCCGTGCTCGGCGGCTGGACGACGAAGTACGCGCTCAACTCCTTCAGCGGCAACGCGGGCATCGTCAGCACGTTCTCCGTCAACACGGGTGAGGTCATTCTCTACACGGCGCTGTTTCTCGTGCTGAGCGTGACGATCATCATGGGCGGCGTCAAGGACGGCATCGAGAAAGCCTCCAAGGTGCTCATGCCGGTGCTGTTTCTGATCCTCGTCGCCATCGCCATCTACGCGCTGACGCTCGGCAGCGGTGTGCGCGAGGGCCTGGCGTTCTACCTCAAGCCCGATTTCTCCGGCATCACGTTCAAGTCCGTGCTCGTGGCCATGGGCCAGGCGTTTTACTCCCTGTCGCTCGGCATGGGCATCATGATCACCTACGGCTCCTACACCGGTAAGGAGGTCAACCTCGTGCGCTCCACCGCCATGGTCTGCGTGTTCGACACGGTCGTGGCGCTGCTGGCCGGTCTGGCCATCTTCCCGTCCGTCGCGCACTTTGACCCCTCCCTGCTCGGCAGCAGCAAGGGCGTCGCGCTCATGTTCATCATCCTGCCGCAGGTGTTCGAGTCCATGGGCAGCGTGGGTCAGGTCGTGTCGTTCGCGTTCTTCGTCATGGTCGACATCGCGGCCATCACGTCCGTCGTGTCCCTGATCGAGGTCGTGACGCAGTTCGTCATCCAGAAGTTCCACGTCCACCGCAAGCGGGCCGCACTCGTCGTCGCGTGCGTGTGCTTCGTCGTGTCGATCCCGATCGGCATCTCGCTCGGCCACGTCGCCATCCTCGAGGAGTCCAGCCCCGCGCTGTTCGGGCTCGACTGGCTGACGTTCTTTGACGAAGTGACCAACACCGTGCTCATGCCCGTGTGCGCACTGTTTTCCTGCATCGTCGTCGGCTGGTTCATCACGCCCAAGCGCGCCGTGGCCGAGATCGAGGCCGAGGGCACGCACATGGCCGGCTGGCTCAAGAAGGTCTACGCCGTCATGATCCGCTTCGTGACACCGGCGCTCATCCTCATCGTCGAGATCGGCGGCCTGCAGAGCGAGATCGCGGCCGGCAACACCGCCGTCATCGTCTTTGCCTACGCGCTCGTGGCGCTGTGCGTGGTGGCGTACTTCGCCTTCTTCCGCAATCGAGACACCGGCACGAACGCCGACGAAAAGCTCTCCGGCGACTACCCTGTGTAACATTTCCTACGCACACCGGTACGGTTTTTCACCGTACCGGTGTTTTTTTCATGTCAAATCCGTTAAAAATCGCGCAAATTGCGGTTGAAATGTTGGAAAGAAGCAGGTATAATGAAAATGTCAGTCAGTATGACAGTTATAATGAACAAATTGGAGGCACGCCCATGTCGCTGCAGGAGGTGCGGGAACAGAATATTGCTCTCGTGACGCAGACGGCACTAGCGTGCTTTGTGGAAAACGGCATCGACAAGACGACCATCCGCGACATTGCGCACCGCGCGGGGCTGACCGAGCGCTCGGTCTACCGCTACTTTGCCACGAAGGACGAGCTTGTGGTCGCGGCGGCCTTCCTCTACTGGGATCGGGCCAAGGCGCAGGCAGCGCAGGCGCTCGTCTCGGCGCGGCAGCCGGGCATGACCGGCATCGAGGAGATCCGCGTGCTGCTGCACAGCTACGCAGGGCTGATCTTCACCGACCCCGCGGGCATCCGCTTCTCGCTCGACGCGGAGGTCGCGCTGTGCAACGCCGGCCGGCAGCACGCGGTCGTCAACCGCCCGCCGGAGCGCTTTGAGGTCGCCCCCGGCCCGATCGCGGCGGCCATCCGCCGCGGCCTCGCCGACGGGACGGTCGATCCCGACGCCGATGTCAAGATGCTCTATTACAACGCCTACGACGCGATCCTCGGCGTCATCCAGCGTATGTCCGTCGGCGTGCCGAGCGTGCACGAGCTCGACGGGCACGCGCGCATCGACGCGCTGTGCGAGCAGTTCACGCGCGCATTCGCAGCGCCGCCACCGGGAGAAAAAGGGACAGGGAATACCTTTTAAATAGTACCCGTCATTGAAGGAGGAAAAGGCATGGCAAAACGACCGAATATTCTCAAGCTGGCCACGAAGATCAGTCTTGAGAGCATGACGTACACCGGCATCACGTACAACGATCCTGAGTACAAGATCCTCGAGCCGATCATCGACGATGAGATGTGTGCGATCATGATGCACCTGCGCCTGGAGGCCAACCGCACCGTGGAGGACGTGGCCAAGCGCGCAAAGCAGAGCGTGGAATACACGCAGACGCAGCTCGACAAGCTCGCCAAGACCGGCGCGGTGCGCTACCGCTACGTCGACGGCAAGCGCTGCTACTTCTACCCCATCTGGGTGCCGGGCATCATGGAGGGCATCCTTGCCAACCGTGAGCAGTGCGACAAGTATCCCGTGCTCGGCGAGAGCTTTGAGGCATACACCCGCCGCCGTCCGGAGATGCTCGCGCCGATGCTCGACTCCGGCAAGACCGGCATGTTCTTCATGCGCGTCATGCCCGTCATGAGCGCGATCGAGAACGACACGCGCACGGCGTCCTATGACGAGCTCAAGACGCTCATCGAAAACGCGACGGCCATCAGCGTCGGTCCGTGCTCGTGCCGCCGGGCCCGCCGCCTCATGGGCGAGGGCTGCGGCCACCTTGAAGAGGACATGTGCATGTACCTCAACGACAACGCCGTCTGCTATTCCGAGCAGGGCTATCACCGGCTCGTCACGAAGGAAGAAGCGTATGAGATCCTCCGCCGCGCCGAGGACAACGGTCTCGTGCACGAGATCAACCAGACCCCCGGCTTTGAGGACGCGACCGCCATCTGCAACTGCTGCGGCTGCTCGTGCTTCGCGCTGCGCATCGAGGAGCTGTTCCGCACGCCGCGCGCCATCCGCTCGAACTACATCGCCCGCGTGGACAAGGAAAAGTGCGTCGCCTGCGGTCAGTGCGTCGAAAACTGCCAGACCAACGCGCTCAAGCTCGGCCAGAAGCGCTGCACGACCGATCCGCACATTTCCGATACCTACGACACCGACGCCAGCGTGCCCTACGACCGCCGGAGCTACGACCCGGAATTCCGCACGAACCGCTCGGACGTCATGCCCAGCGGCACCGCGCCGTGCAAGGCCGTTTGCCCGCTGAACATCCCGGTGCAGGGCTGCCTGCAGCTGCTGTCCGCCGGCAGATACGACGACGCCGCGGCGCTCATCCGGCAGGCCACACCGTTCCCGGAGCTGTGCGGCAGCGTGTGCGGCCGCCAGTGCGAAAAGGTCTGCACCCGCAACCAGATCGACACCGCCGTCGCCATTGCCGACGTGTGCAGAACGCTCGTCCGGCGCGAGCTGGACGCCGGCAAGGTCATTTTGCCGCCGTTGAAAAACCCGTCCGGCATCCCCCATACGGAAAAGATCGCCGTCATCGGCGCCGGCCCCGCCGGACTGAGCTGCGCCTATTTCCTCCGGCAGCAGGGCTACCCCGTGACCGTGCTGGAAAAGGACACGGTGCTCGGCGGCGCACCGGCAACGCTCATCCCGTCGTTCCGGCTCGACCGCACGGCCTATGACGCCGAGATCGACGTGCTCGCGCGCATGGGCGTGGAGTTCCGCACCGGCGTGGAAGTCGGCAAGGACACGACGCTCGACGCGCTGCGCGCAGAAGGCTACAAGGCGTTCTTCCTCGGCATCGGCGCCGGAAAGCAGAGCAAGGATGCGCCGGCCGGCGCCGTGGACGCACGCAGATACCTGCACCGGAAAAGACACACCGTCAAGGGCAGCGTGGTCGTGCTCGGCGGCGGGAAAGAGGCCGTTGACTGTGCGCGCGCCGCGCGCAAGGGCGGCGCTGCAAGCGTGACCGTCGTCGCCGGAGCGATCCAGGCGGACATCTCCGCGGCCAAGAAGGAAGGCATTGCGTTCCGCGCACCGTTCGCGGTGCAGGAGATCAGCGACGGCGCGGTGTCCATCCGCAGCCTGCACGGCGATAAGACCGAGACGCTCGCCGCGGACACGGTCTTTGCTGCCGAGGGCTACGTCCCGGCGGCGGACGCCTTCACCGCCGCATCCGGCGTGTGCCTGAATGCCGACGGCTTTGTCGGCGCCGACGCCGTGACCCGCCAGACCGGCGAGGCCGACGTCTTTGCCGGCGGCGCTGCGACCGGCGCGCATGACGTTGCGCGCGCGATCGCCGAGGGCCGCGAGGCCGCGATCTCGATTCACCGCTTCGTGCACAGCAACCAGAGCTTCGTGATCGGCCGCGACAAGCGGGACTATAAGCCGCTGGCGCGCAGCAGCGTCGGCGTTGCGATCGACGAGCTGGAGTCCGCGCCCCGGCAGGCAGCGGAAAACGGCCTGCTCAGCGACGCGCAGCTGCACTGCGAGGCCGGGCGCTGCCTCGGCTGCGGCACCGTGGTGCTCAACGAGGATCAGTGCATCGGCTGCGGCATCTGCACGACCAAGTGCAAGTTTGACGCCATCCATCTCGAGAAGGTCAACGACACGCACGGCCGCGGCTATTTCCGCACCCTGCTGACGGTTGCGAGCAATGCGCCCGCCGCCGGCCGCCGCTTCGTGCGCAAGAAGCTGCAGCACTGAGGACGCCGCCATGCATGAGATCGGCGTCGTGCGCGCAATGCTCCGGACCGTTTCCGATTACGCGGCGGCAAAGGGCGTCAGCCGCGTCTCGGAGATCGTGGCCGACTGCGGCGAGCTCTCGCTCGTCATCCCGCAGTATGTCGAGCAGATCTATCCGACGGTCGTCAAGGGCACGCCGTTTGCAGACACGAAGCTCATCGTCAACATCGTGCCCGGCATGGCCGAGTGCGACGACTGCGACGAGATCTTCAATGTCATCGCGTGCAACGGGCATTGCCCAAACTGCAACAGCTTCAACAAAACGGTGCTGTCCGGCAGGGACTTCACCGTCCGGGAGATTCATGTCCCGGAAGAACGTAACCCCGGGTCTGTGGAGACCTAAAACATAGAAGGAGCGTATTACATGAACGAAAAGTACAACGCATTGTTCACCCCCTGGAAGATCGGCAATGTGGAGATCAAAAACCGCATTGTGCAGTGCTCCATGGGCGGCACGTCCCTGTTCGGCTGGATGGAGCCGAACCACTTTGACAAGGAAGCAGCCTACTTCCTGCTCAACCGCGCACAGGATGGCGTGGGCCTGATCCTGCCCGGTATGCAGTGCATCCGCGACCCGCTGGGCATCCCCGGACGCAAGTGGCTGTACCAGAACGACCAGATGTTCAAGCAGCTCAAGGAGTACATGGTCGAGTTCCATAAGACGGGCGCAAAGCTGTTCATCCAGCTCGCCGCCGGCATGGGCCGCTCCATGGCCATCAACGGCTGGATGACGAAGCTGGCCAAGAACAACGTCCTCAACAAGATCGCCAGCCCCATCGTGGACGTGCAGTACATCTGCGCCTCCGCGTCCGAGGTGCCGAACCGCTGGAAGGAGGACGTCATGTCCCGCCCGCTGACGGTCAAGGAGATCGAAGACATGGTCTACGCCTTCGGCCAGACCGCCAAGAAGCTGCGCGCCGCCGGCGTCGACGGTGTGGAGATCCACGCCGTGCACGAGGGCTACCTGCTTGACCAGTTCACCATGGCCAACTGGAACCACCGCACCGACAAATACGGCGGCTCGTTCGAGAACCGCTTCCGCTTCCCGGTCGAGATCGTGCAGGAGATCAAGCGTCAGGCCGGCGCCGACTTCCCGGTGTCGCTGCGCTACTCCGTCGTGTCCAAGACCAAGGCGTGGGGCAAGGGCGCCATGCCGTACGAGACCGACTTCGTCGAGTTCGGCCGCGATATGCCGGAGTCCGAGAAGGCCGTCAAGTACCTCGAGGACGCGGGCTACGATATGTTCAACTGCGACAACGGCACCTACGACGCCTGGTACTGGGCACATCCGCCGCAGTACATGCCCGATAACTGCAACCTCGAGTATGTCGAGCACATCAAGCAGTTCACGAGCCGCCCGGTCGTCTGCGCCGGCCGCATGGACCCCGTGAAGGCCGCCGAAGAGATCGCCGCCGGCCGTCTCGACGCCGTGGCCATCGCGCGCCAGAACCTCGTCGACCACGAGTGGGTCCACAAGATCCTCAGCGGCCACGAGGATGAGATCAAGCCCTGCATCCGCTGCCACAACGGCTGCTTCAACATGTCGAAGTTCAAAGGCACCGCGAACCTCCAGAGCATGGACGACTCCCTGCACCTGGCCCGCTGCGCCCTGAACCCGACGACCATGCAACACAACAAGTACAAGATCGTCCCGACCCGCCATCCGAAGAAGGTCGCCATCATCGGCGGCGGCATCGGCGGCATGGAGTGCGCGCTCGTGCTCAAGCAGCGCGGCCACACCCCGGTCATCTTTGAAAAGACCGGCGAGCTCGGCGGCCTGTTCCTCACCGCGTCCGCGATGAGCTTCAAGGAGAACGACAAGGAGCTCATCCGCTGGTACCTCAACGAGGTCGCCAAGGAGGGCATCGACGTGCGCCTGAACACCGAGGTCACGGACGTGAACACCCTGCGCGGCTTTGACGAGATCATCGTCGCCAGCGGCTCCATCCCGCGCACCATGCCGTCCATCCCCGGCTTTGAGAAGACGCTCACGTTCACCGAGCTGCTCAAGGACAAGAAGGAAGTCGGCGACAAGGTCCTGTTCATCGGCGGCGGCCAGTCGTCCTGTGAAGCGGCGTATGACCTTGTCCTTCAGGGCAAGCACCCCATCATCGTCGAGTACGCGAACGACCTCGTCGCGGCACAGGCCACCTGCCTTGCCAACACGTCCTTCCTGCGTGACGCGATGGAGTACCACAAGGTCCCGACCTATCTCGAGTCCACTGTCACCGAGATCACGGACACCGGCTGCACCGTCAAGAACGTCAAGACCGGCGAGAGCACCTTCGTCGCGTGCGACAACGTGGTCAATGGCGTCGGCTTCATCCCGACTCCGGTCGGCGGCAAGGACAACAAACAGGTCCACCGCGTGGGCGACTGCGTTGCCATCGGCAACCTGCGCACCGTCATCTGGCGTGCGTGGGACGTCTGCATGAAGATCTAATCCCGTAAACGAGAATCCCTCCGGCTATGCGGTTGCCGGAGGGATTTTTTCATGCCGCCGCGCGCGGACTCGCGCAAATGGCCCGTGCGGCCTGCGGGAACAAGCAAAGCGCCCCCGGAGCAGATGCTCCGGGGGCGCCGCCTCTTTTATCGGCTCTGTCTTTTCAGTTTCCGCCGCGTCCGGCTCACTCACCCTGCGCGCGCAGCCAGCCGCTGGCCACGCCGGGGAAGTTCGTGATGATGCCCTCGCAGCCCCAGCGGTGGAGCTGCTCCAGACCCGCCATGTCGTTGACGGTCCAGACGTTCATCTTCACGCCGTGCTCCTTGCAGTCGCGCACGTTTTCGTCCGTGAGCAGCTCGATCGGCGGGTGGTAGCAGGCAAAGCCCGCCTGCTGGCAGTAGTAGCCGGGGAAGCCGCCGATGCTGTCCTCGAGCACGAGCGCGCCGACTTCGACGGCGTTGCCGCTGATCTCGAGGATCTTGCGCAGCGAAATGTGGTTGAACGACGAGAACATGACCTTCTTCTCCAGACCATAGCGCTCGATGGTCGCCCAGATCTTGCGCTCGATGTCATGGTAGTAGATCTTGTCGGTCTTGATCTCGATGTTGTGGCCGACGGACTCGCCGGAGGCCCACTCGCAGTACTCGTCGAACGACGGGATGTGCTCGGGGGCGTACTTGCCCTTGTAACAGGCGGCGGCGTTGACCTGCTGCAGCTCGGCGAACGAGTGGTCGCAGACGCGGCCGGAGCCGTCGGTCGTGCGGTCGAGCCGCTCGTCGTGGATGACGACGAGGCGCCCGTCGCGCGTTTCATGCACGTCCATCTCGATCGCGTCGCAGCCGACCTTGACCGCCTCGCGGAACGAGAGCATCGTGTTTTCCGGATATACACCGCTGTAGCCGCGGTGTGCCATTACTTTCATGCAATTATCTCCCTTAATAAATGAGATTCGGTATCAACGTCGAGATACCCGGAATGTATGTCAGCAGCAGCAGCGCAATGAGCAGCGCGATGATAAACGGCACACACTCCTTGATAAACTCCTGCATCTTACACCCTGTGATCGACACGCACGTGAACATCATGGAGCCGAACGGCGGGGTCAGGCCGCCGATCATGATATTGACGTTGCACACAATGCCGAAGTGCACCAGGTCGATGCCGGCCGCCTTCACGATCGGCACCATGAGCGGGGCGAGGATAATGAGCGCCGCGCCGCCCTCGAGGAACATGCCGACAATGAGCAGCACAACGTTCATGACCAGCAGCACGAGGAACTTGTTGCTGGCAAAGCTCGTCACGGCGTTAAGCAGCATGGTGGGGATGTTCTCCCAGTTGAGGTAGTAGCCGAACACGGTCGCCGACACGATGATGAGCATGACGGTGGCGGTGCCGGAGATGGTCTCGCGCAGGATGGGGATGAAGTGCTCCTTTTTCAGGCCCTTGTAGACGAACTTGCCCACGATCAGGCAGTAGAGCACACCCACACCGCCGGCCTCGGTCGGCGTGAAGATGCCGAAGCGCATGCCCATGATGATGCCCAGCGGGAAAAACAGCGCCCAGAAAGACTTGAGCGCCTGCCGGCCGATCTCGCCGAGCGTTGCGCGGCGGGGGCGGGACGGCGCGTAGCCGCGCTTTTTGGAGATGATCGCCACGGCGATCATCAGCGCCACGGCCATGAGCAGACCGGGGATGTAGCCGGCAGCAAAGAGCTGACCGACGGATGCGCCGGCGATCAGACCGTAGACGATGAGGTTGATCCCGGGCGGGATGATGGGCGTGACGCACGAGGACGCCGCCGTGATCGCCGCGGAAAAGCCCTTGCCGTAGCCGCGCTTTTCCATCTCGGGCACGAGCAGCTTGCACTCCATGGCGGCGTCGGCATTGGCCGAGCCGGAGCAGCCGCCCATGAGCATGCTCAGCAGGACGTTGATCTGCGCCAGGCCGCCGCGCATATGACCGGTGAGCGCATCGGCAAAGTCCATGAGCCGCGCGCTGATGCCGCCGTAGTTCATGATCGACCCGCACATGATGAAAAACGGGATCGCAAGGAACGGGAACGACTGCGTGGCCGTGACGAATTTCTGCATCAGCAGGTACGGCATCGTCGTCGTGTCAATAAAGCCGAAGTAGGTCAGCGCCGCGGCAAAGAGCGCGTAGGCGATCGGGATGCCCGTGAAATACAGCACGAGCGCGATGATAATCGGCAGGATGGAGAGGAACGTGCTCATGCGTCCACCTCCCCGCCGAGGCTGCTGCTGTGCCTGAGGTCTTTGACGAAAAAGACGAGCGAGTAGATCGTCATCAGGCCGAAGCCGATGACCAGCGCCGTGCTGACCACGGAGGACGGCAGCTTTGTGATCGGCATGCGCTTGATCCAGGACGACTGGATAAACTGCACGCTGAGCACCGTGATGTAGCCGTTGATGATCACGAGCAGGGCGTTGGTGATCAGATGCACGACCCTGCGCGCGCCGGCCGGCAGCCGCTCCACGAGCAGATCGACGCCGACATGCTGGTGCTTGCGGTAGGCATAGGCCGCGCCGATGAACACCGAGTACACGAAGCAGGAGGTGGCGATCTCCTCGCTCCAGATGATGATATAGTTAAACAGTTTTCGCGTAATCACGTTGACGATGACGAGCAGGATCGTTACGATCATCATCGCGCCCGCGATGACCCCGTCAAAATTTTTCAGTAGATTTTTCAAATTCGCATAACCCTCTGCTTTCTGTGGCTTTGCTCAGCAATGCCGGGTGTCCGGCAGCATGTGCGGGACACCCGGCATAAAAGCCGGTATGGGGCTTCCGGCCGGCCGTCAGCGCGCAGCGCTCACTTATTGGCCTGGCGGTACTGGGCAAGGATGGCCTGCGCCTGCTCATAGAAGCCGGCGGTCACGCCGTCCTCTTTGACCATGCGGTCATACTCCGGCTGCACAGCGGCGCGGAAAGCGTCCACATCGACCTCGTTGAACGAGCAGCCCTGCTCCTTCTCGAGCTTGGCCTTCGTCTCGTCGAAAGAGGCGTTGGTGAAGTCGGTCAGCTCCTTAGCGCCCTTGGTGAACTCCTCCTGGATGATGGTGCGGTACTCTTCCGGAATGCTGTTCCAGACCTTGGTGCTGATGTAGGCGCCGCAGGTGCCGACGAGGTGGTTGGTCAGGGACATGTTCTTGCACACCTCGGCGCTGCCGTTGGTGGAGTAAGCGTTCATGTTGCCCTCCAGACCGTCAATGACGCCCTGCTGCACGGCGGAGATCGTCTCGGAGAACGGCATGCCGGTGGGCGTGGCGCCCATGGCCGTGAGGCAGTTGATGTACATGGAGCTGTTGGGCACGCGGATCTTCATGCCCTTGAGGTCAGCGGGGGTCTTGATGACCTTGTTGGTCTGCATGCAGCGCATGCCGACGTTGAAGTCGAGCGCGAGCACGTGGATGCCGTAGTTATCTTCGAGCTTCTGGCACATATCCTTTACCAGATCGGACTGGCAGACGTAGGAGTACTCGTCGATGCTGTTGTACATCATGGGGCCGATGAGTGCTTCAAAGTCGATATCGTAGTCGGCGAGGTAGGAGGGGTCTTCGCAGGCGATCCAGTCGGCGCCGTTGACGACCTGCTCGATATTGTCCTTATAGACGGCGAGCTGGCTGGAGTCGTAGCACTGGATCTCGATGGCGCCGTTGGTGCGCTCTTTGATGCGCTGGGCGACCTGCTGCATCTCGATCGAGAGCTGCTCGGTCGGAGCAAAGACATGGCTGAGTTTGAGCACGAGATGATAATCTCCGTTGTTGTCGTCAGCGGCCTTATCGCCGTTGCTGCCGCAGGCACACAGTGCGAACACCATGACCAGCGCAAGAAGCATAGCAACAAATTTCTTCAAGGTAGTTCCTTTCTGCTTAAAAAAAGCGTTGAATTTTTCTCCGTCATTTTAACGGCTCTCTGTGAAAAATGTTAACATTTTTGTGCGATGCCGTCAACATGAACGGAAATTTTCCTTGCCATTTTTCTGTTTTCGCTATATACTCCTCTTGGAAATTGGTGAAACTGCAAAGGCAAAAGCGCGATTTTTCACCGAAAAATGCTTAATTTTTCAACACAAAGGTCTCCCTTCTCGTGTTGTCACCGGAGGTGCCTATGAGCAGCAAACCCACCCTGCGCGACATCGCGGAGGCGACCGGCGTTTCGACGGCGAGCGTCTCGATGATCCTCAACGGCAAGTCGCTCGAGCGCTTTTCCTCGCAGCGCGTGGCGAGCGTGCTCGCCGAGGCGGAGCGCATCGGCTACCGCACACCGTCGGCCCGCTGCGCCGGCAAACAGATCGCGATCCTTTCCCCGTCGGTCTCGAATCCCTATCACACGATGATGATCTCCGGCATCGACGCTGCGGCCAGCGCCGCCGGCTACCAGACCGCGATCTACAACACCTATTGGAATCCCCGCACGGAGAGCCACCTGCTCGACACGCTGGACTTCTCGCGCGTGGCCGGCATCATCTTCGCCATGACGCCGACGCAGCCGGCCAAGGTGCGCGAACTGAGCCACCGTGTGCCCATCGTCGCCGTCGGCGACCGTGTCGTTGACTTCGGCATCGACACCGTGGACGTCGACAATTTCGGCGCGGCGCAGCTCGTGGCCAAGCACCTCATCGGCCTCGGCCACAAGCGCATCGCCTACCTGTCCACGGCGCTCAACGAGCACCACATCTCCCGGATGCGCCGCGCACAAGGCCTGCAGGAGGCCTACCGCATGTGGTGTCCGGAGGGCAGCGTGACCATCTGCTCGCACGTCAACTCGCTCGAGGCGGAGATCTCCACGCCCGACCTGGAGTACCGCTCGGGCATGGAGCTGGCCTATAAATGCCTGCGCAACGACAAGATCACCGGCATCGTCGCCATCAACGACATGGTGGCCTACGGCGTGCTCGACGCGCTCGTGCGCGAGGGCTACCGCGTGCCGGAGGATTTCAGTCTCTGCGGCTTTGATAACGTCACGAGCTCGGGCTATCAGCGCATCCAGCTCACAAGTGTGGAAAACTACACATTCAACCACGGCAAGAGCGCCTTCAACCTGCTGCTCGAGCGCATTGAGGGCGGGCTGAACAATCGGGAGGATCAGCCGATCAACCGCGTGGAATACCGCAGCCGCCTGATCGTGCGCGGCAGCACCGGCAAGCCGCGCAGCGGCAGCCTGTAACCAGCTCAGAAAGGAATCGCATCCATGGCGTCCGTACTCTCCTACCTGCGTGAACTGAATATCGTCACGATGATGCTGCGCATCCTCCTCGCCGTGCTCTGCGGCGGGCTGATCGGGCTTGAGCGCGAGCGCAAAAACCGCCCCGCCGGCTTTCGCACCTATATGCTCACGGCGCTCGGCGCGACGCTCACCGTGCTGCTGAGCCTGCAGCTCGACCAGATGCTCCACGGACCGTGGCGCGCGCTCGCCGAGAGCATCGGCGCGACGCAGGACGTGTCGCGCTTCGGCGCCGAGGCCGCAAAGGGCATCGGCTTTCTCGGCGCGGGCACGATCATCATCACCGCCCGCCAGCAGGTCAAGGGCCTGACCACCGCCGCCGGACTCTGGGCGAGCGCGTGTCTCGGCCTTGCCATCGGCGCGGGGTTTTATTCCTGCGCGTTCATCAGCATGCTCTTCATGATCGTGTGTATGTACGCGCTGCCGCCGCTCGAGCGGCGCATGACCCGCCGCGCACACCACATGAACATCAGCCTCGAGATCGAGAGCATGGAAAAGCTCGGCTCCGTCGTCGGACATCTGCACGCGCAGGGCGCGCGCATTTTCGACTTCGAGGTCAACCGCAGCGGCTCGGCCGCGCTGCCGAACTTCCTGTGCCAGTTCAGCGCCGTGCTGCCTGACCGGCGCGACCACCCCGAGCTGCTGGCGGAGCTGTCGGCGCTCGACGGCGTGATCCTCATCGAAGAGATCTGAGAAAGGAGGCTGTGCCATGCTGCATTGTTTTGACCCCATCCGCACCCTGACCTTCTGGGCCATTCTCGTCCGGCTGACGCTGGCCGTCGTCTGCGGCGGCGTGATCGGCGCCGAGCGCGAGACGAAGCGCCGCCCCGCGGGCTTCCGCACGCACATCCTCATCTGCCTCGGCGCCGCCATCACCACGCTCACGAGCCAGTACCTGCTGCTCTCCCTGCATTTGTTCACCGACGTTGCGCGCCTCGGCGCGCAGGTCATCTCCGGCATCGGCTTCATCGGCGCTGGCACGATCATCGTCACGCGCGACAAGCGCGTCAAGGGCCTGACCACGGCCGCCGGGCTCTGGGCCGCGGCCATCATCGGCCTCGCCTGCGGCGCGGGCTATGTCGAGTGTGCGGCCTTTGCCACGCTCGTCGTGCTCGTGGTCGAGCTGGTGCTCATCCGGCTGGAGTTCAAGCTCACGAGCAAGAACACCGACCTCACGCTCTACATCGAGTACGCGCACGCCGTGTGCATGGAGTCCGTGCTCGCCCTGCTGCGCGCTCGCCGCGTCCAGATCGAAAGTCTCGAGATCAGCCGCATCGCGGACACCGACGCGCCCGACGCGCCGCACCACTACTGCGCGCTCATCCCCATCCACAGCCGCGCCCCGCTGCGGCCCGGCGACCTGCGCAACGATCTGGCTGCGCTGCCGGACATTCTGGCTGTCGAGGAAATGTGAACCGAACAGAAAGCAAGGGCGGACGCCATATGGCGTCCGCCCTTGTTACATTTTCAATAGCCGCTGCTGACCACGTGCCAGCCACTGCCGCGCCGCTCGAGCACGATGGGCCAGTCGGTATAGGTCTCGCCGGCGGTCAGGCCGCTGCGCCGCCCCGGGTCGCGCGCATACACGCTCGCAAGCAGCACGATCGTGTTGCCGTCGTCCTGCGCGCCCGCGCCGGCCAGCCAGCACGTCCGGTACGCCTCGTTGTACGCCAGACGCACCATGGCGCAGCCGCTGTGCCCGCGGTGAAACGCGCGCATGGCAGCGTCCATCGCGCCGCGGATGTCCTCGTCGGAAAACTGCTCCGACGCACCCACGACGATCTCAACGCCCGACGTGTCGCCCCGCCGCGCGCAGCCGGTCAGGCCCGCGAGCAGCAGCACCGTGAGCAGCAGCACCGCGATATTTCTCTTGCGCATCGTCTCGCCTCCCGCCTCAGTGCAGCGTGCCGAGGTAGCCCTCCAGGATCAGGCTCGCCGCCACGGCGTCGACCGTCTGGCGGTGCTTTTTCTCCTTGCGGCCGTTGGCGTGCAGGATGCCGTGCGCCTCGATGGAGCTGCGCCGCTCATCCCAGAGCACGACCTCCACCCCCGTCGCCTCGGTGAGCCGCTGCGCGACCGCGCGGCTCTTTTCCGCACGCGGGCCCTCGGTGCCGTCCATGTTTTTCGGCAGGCCGAGCACGATGCGCTCCACGCCCTCGGTGCGCACGACATCCGCGATCGCGGCGACCGCCCGGTCGAGATTCCACTCCGTGAGCGTCCACGCCCGGCCGCACAGCGTGGCCGAGGCATCCGAGAGCGCGAGCCCGATGCGCGCGTCGCCGTAATCAATGCCCAGAATTCTCATTGTGATCCCTCCGCAGATCCATGCGGATCGCGCCCGCCATGTACAGCGAGCCGACCGCGCAGATAACGTCCTCCGGCGCTGCGTGTGCCAGCGCCAGCTCTGCCGCCTGCGCGGGGTCCGCGCAGACCGTAACCGGTTTCCCGAATCGTTTCAGATAGTCCCCCAGCTCCGCCGCCGGCAGCGCGCGGGGCGAGAGCGGCGTCGCGGCGATGTACGCCGCCGCCTGCGTATCGAGCGCCGCGAGCATGGCGGGATAGTCCTTGTCCGCCAGCACGCCCACGAGCAGCGTGATGCGCCGGCCGGGAAAATAGCGCGCGAGATTGTCCGCGACCGTCTGCGCGCACTGCGGGTTGTGTCCGCCGTCGAGCACGAACCACGGCGCGCGCCGCAGCAGCTCAAACCGCGCCGGCCAGCGCACCTGCGCCAGACCCGCGCGCACGGCCGCGTCCGGGATGCGCCAGCCGCGCGCGCGCAGCGCCGTCACCGTCTCGAGCGCGACGGCCGCGTTGCGCAGCTGGTGCGCCCCCAGCAGCGGCAGCGTATATTCCGCGCCGCGGTAGGTGAAGGTCTGCCCGTCCACGCCGTCGGTCAGCGGCGCAATGGCGGCCGCATCCACCTCCGCGAGCGGGATGCCCCGCTGCGCGCAGATCTCGTGCAGGACGGCGCGCACCTCCGGCGTCTGCGGATAGCTGACGGCGCGCGTGCCGGGCTTGAGGATGCCCGCCTTCTCGCGCGCGATCTGCTCGAGCGTATCGCCGAGGATCTCCGTGTGGTCGAGGCCGATGTTCGTGATGACGGCGCACGCCGGCGCGGCAATAACGTTCGTCGCGTCGAGCCGGCCGCCGAGGCCGACCTCCAGCACCACGACGTCGCACCCCCGCCGCCGGAACCACAGCATGGCCGCCGCCGTCACGAGCTCAAACTCCGTCGGCGGGTCGTCCATGGCGGCGATGCACGGCTGCAGCGCCTCGCACACGGCGGCAAACTCCGCGTCCGGCACGGGCACGCCGTTGACCTGCATGCGCTCGGCGAAGCGCTCGAGATACGGCGATGTGAACAGCCCCGTCGTGTAGCCTGCCGCGCGCAGGATGGATGCGAGCATCGCCGCCGTGCTACCCTTGCCGTTCGTGCCCGCGATGTGCACAAACTGCAGCCCGTCCTGCGGGTCGCCCAGGCGGTGCAGCAGCTCGCGCACGCGCGCGAGCCCCGGGCGGGAGCCGCGCCACTCCACGCCATGGATCAGCTCCATGGCCTGCTCAATTGTCATATCACCGCACCTCCCGCGCAAAAAATCAGATGCTGCGATTATACCACGTTCCGCGCAGCGCGGCAACCGAGGTACTTGCGTTTTTACGCCGCATGGGGTAAACTGTTACTTTAGTGATTTCCTGACGGACGGAGGCAGCATATGGAAAATCTGATGATCTCGGCAAACGCCGTGCTGCCCATGTGCCTGGTCATGGCGCTCGGCTACGGCACGCGCCGCCTCGGCTGGCTCCGCCGTGAGGAGATCTCCACCATCAACAAGATCGCTTTCCGTATTTTTCTGCCATGTTTGCTTTATTATAATATATATTGCTCCGATCTGTCCGGCTCGTTTGACCCGCTGCTGATGGCCTATGCCGTGGGCGGCGTGCTGCTGACGTTCGGCCTCGCGCTCGGCTACACGCTGCTGACCGAAAAGCTGCCGGAGCGCCGCGGCGTGCTGATCCAGGGCATGTTCCGCAGCAACTACGTCATCATGGGCATCCCCGTGGCGACGGCGCTGCTCGGCGCCGATCAGCTCGGCACCGTCTCGATCCTGATCGCGGTCATTGTGCCGCTGTTCAATATGCTGGCCGTCGTCGTGCTGGAGGTGTTCCGCGGGCAGAAGCCGAAGCCGCTGCACATCCTCGGCCAGATCGCAAAAAATCCGCTCGTCATCGGCTCCGTGCTCGGCATCCTGACGCTGGTCGCCGGCATCCGCCTGCCGCACATCCTCGAGCAGACCACCCAAAGCGTCAGCGCCATCGCATCGCCCCTGCAGCTGTTTCTGCTCGGCGCGTTCTTCCAGTTCTCCGGCCTGAAGACCTACCGCCGCGAGCTTGTGACCGTGTCGATCGCCAAGCTGATCGTCTCGCCGGGCCTGTTTCTGGGGCTGGGCGCGCTGCTCGGGTTCCGGGGCGTGGCATTCGTGTCGCTCATCGGCATTTTCGCCTCGCCGACCGCCGTCAATTCCTTCACCATGGCGCAGCAGATGGGCGGCGACGCCGAGCTCGCCGGCGACATTGTGGTCACGACATCGGCCGCGAGTATCCTGACCATGTTTTTGTGGATCTTCCTGTTCAAATCCCTGGGCATGTTCTAGGCGCCGGGGGCTTCCCAAACCGGACAAACCGGCGTATAATACCGTATTCGGATAACGAAAGCATAGAGAGGGCAAAACCATGAATTTTCGAATGATCGGGCAGGTCGTCGGCCGCGTGCTGTGCATCGAGGCCGCGCTGATGCTCCTGCCGATGATCGCAGCTGTGATCTATGACGAATCTCCGGTCCCGTTTCTGATCACGATCGGCATCACCGGCGGCATCGGGCTGGTCATGTGGCGCGTGCGCGCCAAGTCCGGCGGCATCACCGCGCGCGACGGTTTTCTGATCGTCGGCCTGTCGTGGATCGCCATGTCGCTGCTCGGCGCGATCCCGTTTGTGCTCACGGGCGACATCCCGAACTACGTCGACGCCCTGTTTGAGACGATCTCGGGTCTGACCACGACCGGCGCCAGCGTCGTCACATCGCCGGAGAGCATGACGCGCGGCGGCATGTTCTGGCGGCTGTTCACACACTGGATCGGCGGCATGGGCATTCTCGTGTTCGTGCTGGCCGTGCTGCCCATGAGCGGCAACCGCTCGATGCACATCATGCGCGCCGAGGTCCCCGGCCCGACGGTCGGCAAGCTCGTGCCGCGCATCCGCAAGACCGCCTCCATCCTCTACCTGCTGTACATCGCGCTCACGCTCGTGGAGACGGTTCTGCTCATCGCCGGCGGCATGAGCTTTTATGACGCGCTGCTGCATTCGTTCGCCACGGCTGGCACCGGTGGCCTGTCCACGCGCGCGCTGAGCATCGGCTACTACAACAGCGCCTATATCGACATCGTCGTGGGCGTGTTCATGATACTCTTCGGCGCCAACTTCAGCCTGTATTACCTCATTCTGCTCGGCAACATCCGCACCGCGCTGCGCAACGAGGAGCTGCGCTGGTTTCTCGGCATCATCGCCTTCGCCGTCCTCACGATCGCAGTTGACATCCGCAATCTCTACGGCGGCGTCGGCCATGCGCTGCGCTATTCGTTCTTCCAGGTCACATCGATCATCTCTACGACAGGCTTTGCCACCGCGGACTTCAATCTCTGGCCGGAATACTCCAAGTTCCTACTCGTGCTGCTGATGTTTGTCGGCGGCTGCGCCGGCAGCACCGCCGGCGGCCTGAAAGTCTCGCGCGTGATGCTGCTGTTCAAATCCTGCACGATCGAGGTCAAGAAGATGCTGCGCCCGCGCTGTGTAGAAAACGTCCGCCTCGACGGCAAGCCGGTCGACGCGCAGACCGTCTACAACGCCCTGACGTATTTCACGTTCTACATCATCATCCTGCTCATCGCAGGGCTGATCGTGTCGCTCGACGGGCTGGACTTCACGACGAATTTCACCGCCGCACTCTCGTGCCTGTCCAACGTCGGGCCAGGGCTCTCCCTTGTCGGACCGACCGGAAGCTTTGCCATCTTCTCGCCGCTGAGCAAGATCGTGCTCATGATCTGCATGCTGCTCGGCCGTCTGGAGATCTTCCCGCTGCTGCTGCTGTTCGTGCCGTTCACGTGGCGCTGGAAGTGAGCGCCGGCCGCAGCCGGAAACGCACATTGCATAGAACCGCCCCGCAAGTTCTGTAACTTGCGGGGCGGTTTTTTCGATACCCGCTCCTTGCCGAACGAATGATGCCGCATTTAAGGCATCTGCGCAGCAGGGGAGCCCGCCGCATCTAACATACCGCAGGCAGCGACAACCCCGCGGGCCGAAGCCTGCGGGGGTGCCTCCGCGTTTCCGCGGTTGATTGCACCCGAGGCTGGCCTTGCCCCCTCGGGCTCCCCTGCTGCTCTGTTGCGTCTCCCGCCGCATCTATCATACCGCAGACAGCGACAACCCCGCAGGCCGAAGGCTGCGGGGTTGCCTCCGCGTTTCCGCGGTTGATTGCACCCGAGGCGGGCCTTGCCCCCTCGGGCTCCCCTGCTGCTCTGTTGCGTCTCCCGCCGCATCTAACATACCGCAGACAGCGACAACCCCGCAGGCCAAAGCCTGCGGGGTTGCCTCCGCGTTTCCGCGGTCCATTGCATCCGAGGCGGGCCTTGCCTCCTCGGACTCCCCTGCTGCTCTGTTGCGTCTCCCGCCGCATCTAACATACCACAAACAGCGACAACCCCGCAGGCCGAAGCCTGCGGGGTTGCCTCTCTACGCTGCAAACGCAGCGGTCAGTATTTTTTGTTGGGACGCTGGAGAGTTGCGCCGCGGTCAGATCACTCCGACAGCTCTGCCTTCTTGTCGGCAGACAGCTTCTTGATCTTCGGGATGCCCCAGATGAACGCCGGGAGCACAACAACGATCAGAGCGTAGTAGCCGTCATAGCCATAGATCTTGGAGATGATGGTCGACAGGCCGAGCAGGGAAACTGCGTAGCACAGGCCGATGACGATCAGGCCGACGATGACACTGCGGACAGCCTTGCTCTTGATGGCCTTCGGGAAGCAGTGGCCCTCGAAGCGCTGGATCATGGAGTAGACGAGCGTAACGGACGTGGACACGAACGCGCAGAACAGCAGGATGGTGTACACGACGAACAGCCAGGTGTAGCCGCTGCCCATGAGGGTGACGACGCTCTGGTTGGGGAGCTTCATGACATCGCCGATATGGCGGGCGGCGATGCTGGCGACGGAGTCAACACCAACGCTCTTGATGGCGGTCAGGATCGGGTACCAGCGCAGCAGCATGGCGCCGGAAGCGGCGAGCGCGCCGCCGTTCATGAGCCAGCCAAGGATGCTGGCGCGCTTGACGCCCTTGTGGGTCAGCTCGGTGGAAGCAGCGATCATGGCCGGGACGGACACGCACTGGAAAGCAGCGTACACGAACACGCCGCGCCAGACGCCCTCGAGGCCCTTCTGGGAGGTGACGTCCGCGATGGCCGGGATGGACGCATAGGCCGCGTTCTCAGTGGCCAGCTCCTGAGCGACCGCGTCGATCGGAACGACAAAGCCCATGATGACCAGGATCGCGGTGACGATCAGGATCGCGGTGGAAAGAACGGTGGAAGCCTTGATGATCAGGTCAACGCCGAAGATCGACAGGAGGATCAGCAGGGCGATGATGACGAGGTTGCAGATGATATCGGGCAGGTTGATCAGGCTCTTGACGATGCCGCCGGCGCCGTCAACGCAGGACGCGACCGCCGCGAGGATGATGATGATGTAAAAGATCTCGAAGAAGACCTCCATCCACGGCTTCGGATACAGGGCGCGATAGGTGTCCTTGTAGTTGTCGAAACCGCTGAGCTTGGCAAACTTCATCATGATGTACATGACAACGGCCAGGATGCCCATGGCCAGCAGCGGGAAGATCGCCGCGGTCCAGCCATACTGGACAAAGTAGTTCACGACCTGGTTGCCGGTCGCAAAGCCGGCGCCCACGTGGGTGCCGAACCAGACAGACGCCACGGTGAAGGCGGCTGCCCAGCTGCTCTTGAGCTTTTTGTTATCCATTTTTTACCTCTCTCTTTTTACTCTTTTTTTGCTTTTCTCTCTTTTATTTCAATCCTGCCTCGTGCTCTCCTACCAACCGGGACAGGGCTCGAAATCCACACCCATGTGTTAATTTATGAACAAGTCGTTAACAACTTGGGATAGTAAATTTATAATTCTCTCACACGCAAAAGTCAATAACAGCCTCTTCCAATCCCCAATTTTTTTCAGTCATTTTCTGAAAATTGTCGAGTTGCACAAAATCTTGCATGTATTTTTATGCACTCTGATTCTGGCGCTTTTGTAATATTTTATGCGATTTTGGCGCTTTGACAGCAAGAAAACAGTTGCGGCGTCTACACTTTCGTGCTATCATAACAACGCTGGGAGTGCAAATCTTTTGTCGAATTTCTGACAAGCGAGATTGGCGTATTTTTGACAAGGGTCAGCAGGTTCGGCAAACGCGATTGATGAATTTTTAACCGTCATTTTGCGTACACATCCAATGCCCAATGTCGATTTTGAGGGGAGCGCGCACGTTATGAAGCTCGTGACATTTGAAAAGGACGGCCGCAGCGCCGTCGGCCTGCTCAACGCGGCCGGCACTGCCGTGCATCCCGTGCCGGGCTGTGCGGACATGCAGACGCTCATCGGCATCTGGCCGGCGCTGGACACTGCCGCCGTGCTGCGCAGCGCCGCGCTGCCGCTCGAGCGCGTGCGGCTGCTCGCGCCCATCCCCCGCCCGGAGCAGGACGTGATCTGCCTGGGCATCAATTATTTTGACCACGCCAAGGAGAGCGAGGCCGTCGCCGGCAAGGGCGTCAAGGCGCCGGACACGTTCCCGATCTACTTTTCCAAGCGCGTGAACGAGGCCGTCGCCCCCGGCGGCGACATCCTCAGCCATAGCGATCTGGTCGCCGACCTCGACTATGAGGCGGAGCTGGCCGTCGTCATCGGCAAGGCTGCATACAACGTCAGCGAGGCGGACGCGCTCGACTACGTGTTCGGCTACACCATTTTAAATGATGTGAGCGCGCGCACGATCCAGAACCAGCATAAGCAGTGGTACCGCGGCAAGAGCCTCGACGGCTTCACGCCGATGGGCCCGTGGATCGTCACGCCGGACGAGTTCGACGTGCGCAGGCCGCAGAAGATCCAGAGCCGCATCAACGGCGAGCTCCGGCAGGACAGCACGACCGATCTCATGATCTTCCACGTGCCGTACGTGATCGCCGAGCTCAGCCAGGGCATGACGCTCCGCCCCGGCACGATCATCTCCATGGGCACGCCGGCCGGCGTGGGCATGGGCTTTGACCCGCCGAAGTGGCTGCACCCGGGCGACGTGGTCGCGTGCAGCATCGAGGGCATCGGTACCCTCACCAACACCGTTCGGTAATCCGCCGTCAGGCATCCGCCTGCAGCGGCCGAAGATATCGCAAACAGAATCAGAAAAGGAGAGAAAAAGTAATGAAATTTGCAATGTATGGTTCCGGCGCAGCCGGCAGCGTCTTCGCTTCTTACCTGCGTAAGGGCGGTGCGGACATCATCCTCATCGACCGCTACGAGGCGCACATGAAGAAAGTCGCCGAGGAAGGCATGCACTTCACCATCCATCAGGAGGAAGATGGCGGCTACAAGGATTACGACTACCAGCTCAAGGGCTTCCGCACCTACACCACCGCTGCTGACGCGGCCGCGGCGGAGGGCAAGGTCGACGTCATCATCTACATGACCAAGGCGACCCAGCTCGAGCAGGCCATCCAGGACTCCATGCCTGTCGTCGGCGACACGACCGTCGCCGTCTCCCTCATCAACGGCCTCGGCAACGATGACAACCTCTTCAAGGTCTTCCCGAAAGAGCGCTGCATCATCGGCTCCGGCGTGCTGGGCACGGCTCTGCCCGAACCCGCACACTGCGTGTCCACCCCGGCCGGCGGCGTGCAGATGAACTTCGGCGGTGCGGTCCGCTCGGAGCTCACCGACGCGGCCTGCGCCGAGATGCTCAAGTGCTACCGTGCCGGCGGCTGCGACGCTTACTGGCGCGACGGCGAGCCGGGCACCGACAATAACATCTACAAGTTCATCTGGAAAAAGGTCTGCGTGAACGCCACCGTCAACACCGTGTGCGCCGTCCTGCGTCTGAAGATCGGCGAGGTCGAGGCGGATCCGTTCGGCCAGTGGCTGTTCCACAGCGTCATCCGCGAGACCTGCGCGGTCGCGACCGCCAAGGGCGTGCCGATGGACGCCGATGAGTTCATCGCCCACGATCACAAGGACATCGTCACCAACATCGCGGACTACTATCCGTCCATGTGCCAGGATATGCTCTTCAACCACCGCCAGACCGAGATCGACGTGCTCAACGGCAAGATCGCGGAGTACGGCGAGCAGCTGGGCATCGACACCCCGGTGTGCAAGGTCCTGTCCCAGGTCGTGCGCTGCATCCAGGGCAACTACGACAAGCAGTACCTGAAGTAATTTCAAACCCCGAGTTTTCTCTGCCGGCCGGCCAACAACCGGCCGGCAGTTTGCTAAGGAGGCAAACGCATGAAAATCGCAATGATCGGCTCCGGCGCTGCCGGCAGCGTGTTCGCCGCCTACCTGCGCAAGGGCGGCGCCGAGCTCTGGCTCGTCGATAAGTACAAGGCGCACATGGACAAGATCGCGGCCGACGGTCTGGTCTTCCGCACGCCGGAGGGCGAGGAAGTGCTCACCGGCTTCCACACGAGCGCCACCGCGCACGACATCGGCACCATGGATATGGTCATCCTCATGGTCAAGGCCACGCAGACCGCGGACGTCATGGCCGACACCATGCCCTGCATCGGGCCGGAGACGGTCGTCGTCTCGCTGCAAAACGGCCTCGGCAACGACGAGGTGCTCGCCCAGTTCGTGGAGACCGACCGCATCCTCTACGGCAGCGGCCTGATCGGCACGGAGCTGGCCGACCCCGGCGTGTGCGTGAGCAAGCCGGAAAAGGGCATCCAGATGCACTTCGGCGCCGTGCACAACAACCCGAAGGCCGACGCCGCCGGCAAGGCGCTCGAGGCGTGCTTCCAGGCGGGCGGCTGCAACGCGAGCTTTGACGAGGATGTGCGCCCGTACATCTGGAAGAAAGTCATCGCCAACAGCGGCTATAACGGCGTGAGCGCCGTCATGCGCCTGAAGGTGAAGGAGACCTTCGCCGACCCCTACGGCCACGACATCGTCATCCATGTGTGGAAAGAGGGCTGCGCCGTCGCGCAGGCGCTCGGCATCGGCGATCTCTGGCCGCTCATGGAAAAGGAAGAGCCGAACATCATCGCCAACCTCGGCAACTACTATCCGTCCATGGCGCAGGACGCCGTGCTGCACCAGCGCCAGACGGAGATCTCCGTGCTCAACGGCGCCATCGCGCGCTACGGCGAGCGGCTGGGCGTGCCCACCCCGTTCAACACCGTCATCACGAAGGTCATCTCCTGCATCCAGAACAACTACGACAAGCAGTATCTGGGCTGATAACGCATCCACGCATAGCATGTATCCCTACGTCAGCGCCCCGGCAGCCGCCGGGGCGCACGTTTTTTCCCCATACGCAAAAACACCCCCTGTGCCGTGCACAGGGGGTGTTCGCTATGGTTGTTTCGTTTACCGTCAGCGCCGCGCGCTTACCGGTCGGGATATTTCTGCGCCAGCTCGGCCTCGAGCGCCTTCCAATCTCTGGCCTGCGTGATCTTCGTCCACGTCTCGGGCGAGGTTTTGTCCACGCGCTCGTAATCGTGGTTGTTGGTCGCTTCCTGCACATCCGTGTAATACCAGGCGTCGGTGTCGCTGTTGTCCGGCCATTTGATCATATCGGGCAGGAAATGCTCCTTATCCGGTGTACGGAAGAGAACCTTGTTGATGATCTTCATGGCCTCGTCGCGCTTGATGTTCTGGTTCGGGCGGAATGTGCCGTCCTCATAGCCATCGATCAAGCCACGCGCCGCCGCGCGGTTGATATACTCGCGCGCCCAGCTGCCGGAGATATCCGAGAATGCATCACCGGTAACTTCCGGTGCGTGGTAGAATCGCGCCGCGATCGTCGCAAACTCCGCGCGCGTGATCGGCGCGTCCGGGCGGAATGTGCCGTCCTCATAGCCGGTGAGAATACCGGCGTTGGTCAGCGTCGAAACCGCACTGTTATACCAGACACCGCTTGCCACATCGGAGTAGCTGTTCGTGCGAGACCACACATTTTCGCGGGCCTCGTCCTGAAGCAGACGGTAGAAGATTGTTGCGACCTCCGCGCGTGTGATCTGGCGCTCCGGCTTCACCGTGCCGTCCGGATAACCGCAGATATACGCATCGTGCTTGTCGAGCTCCAGCGGCGGGGGCGGCAGCTCGTTGTCCTCGACGGAGAACACGAACGTGATGTGCGCAGCCGCTTCCTGGAACGCATTGCCCATCGCGGGGTCAACATCAATGGTCACGTCCAGATCGACCGGATCGGTCTTCGGGCCGACCTCGGCAATGAAGACGTTGCTCTTGAGGCCATCGGCCGCATCGAGCTGGCTGAAGAGCTTCGCGGTCTTGTTGGACGCGATCACGACGCCGTCTTTCGACACGGTCATGCCGATGTGATCGAGCACATCGTTGTACGAGATGGCGGAGCCTTCCTTGACGGAGGCGTCGCCGTCGATCTCAGCGCGCAGATAGATCTTTGCGCCCTGCACACCGTTTTTGCCATCAGCCTGCACGCGGATGGTCTGCGTGAGGCTGTCGCCGGGCATGCAGTTGGAGAAGTTCGGGAACAGGTTCGTGCCCGAACCGTCGCCGGTGTGGGTGAAGGTGAAGCGCGCGCCGTTGCCGTCCGAGCCGTCATAGTACGTGACGGTGGGAACGTTCGTCTCGCCCGTCGCCCAGATGCCCAGTCCGGCGGCCAGCGCGACCACCAGCACGAGGGCGACGATCATGGTAAGTTTTTTGTGTTTCATACCGTTGCCCTCCTTAAGGTGTCGTGGTCGGCTGCGTCAGATAGCCGTTGTTGTCAACGCGCACGCCCCAGCTATCTGTCACGGCCTTGCTCGGCGCGGCCTGAATGCTCTCGGCCAGCACCGTCACCTCGAGGTGGCAGCCCTCGGGCGCATTCGGCTGCGTGATGGGATCTTTCAGCAGGTTTGCAGTCGAATCTTTCGGTCCGACCGGCTTGGTATAGTAGTAAATGCCGTCCTTCATGAACCAGTCGGGCTCGTTGAGCGTGACTTCCGGCAGGTTTCCGCCGGAGACGACGTTTCCACTCTTATCGACCCAGTTCATGACCAGCTTGACGCGGACATAGGACGTGGCCGTGCCGATGTTTTCAACTTGGATGCTGGACTTTTCGCCGTTTTCCACGTTCTCATCAATCTTGATGTCGGACTTGGCCGCCGTGAAGGTGTTCGTCACCGGAGACGTGTTCGCTTTGAGATAAGCGAGCGTCGTGCCGACGGCCAGCGCGAAGATCAGGCACAGGGAGAGGATGAGCGCGGCTTTTCTCCCGCCTGAACCGTTAAAGATACGTTTCATATGTCATCCCTCCTGTTCAGTTCGCGCCCGGAACACGGTCGGAATTGTTGATGGTCGTCTTGCCATCGTTGGCCGTCCACTTGTTGATCACGTCGACAATGCTCGTCAGCCAGTGGTTTTCTTTGGCGGTGTTGGTGATTTTGGCCTCGTCGTTGGACTTTGTGCTGCTGAGCGTGACGTCTGCCTTTCCATCCTTGTCAGCCGTGTAGCTCCACGACCAAGCGGTATCCTCGACCACGGTGTAGTCGCCGACAGCCAGACCGGTGATGGTCGTGCTCGCGCCGGCCTTGAGCACCACGGTGGTCACGAGATCGTTGCCCTTCATGACGTTGAACACGAAGGTCTGGTTCGGGTTCGCACCCTTACCCTCGACGGTCTTGGTGATCTTCAGGCTGCAGGTGTTGACATGGCACAGGAACGCTGTGCCTTCCGGCAACGTGCAGGTCTTACCCTCGCAGGGCGTGTGCTGGAATGTGGTATTCGCCGTCACATCGGTCTCACCGATCTTCACAGCCGCAGCCACACCGAAGTCCGTCCGGGTATTGATCTTGTCGTTCACGATAGCATCGGTGTCCGGCGTGTAGGTAAGGGTCAGAGCAGGGGCTTCGCCCATCAGAATGGTATCGGCCACTGTCTCACCGTGCTTCCACACGGTACTGGTCAGGTTGCCATCAAGGCTGGGCGCGGTGTCACCGTAGTAGCCCTCGCTGTCCTTGAAGGTCAGCTCCGGCTTGAAAACGTTGACGTTAGCAGTGTTGATGCCCGTCTGCTCCGTTGCGGCGTCGGCCGCAGTGCTTGTCGTCTTCGGCGCGACAGTAACCGCGACCGAATAGGTAACGTCATCTTTCAGGTCAGACAGGTTAGTAATCACGTTGCCGTTTACATCCGTGACCTTGACGGTGATGTCCACGTATTCCAACTGCCAAGCTTCAAGGCCGTAATTGTCTTCGTTCAAGTTGAGAGAAACGCCTCCGACCGAGGCCGTCGCACCGGCTTTCAACTGGTCGGCAGTCAGATCGCCGAGCAGATACACATTCTTGTCCGCGCCTGTCACAGTCACATCCTTGATCGGCACATTGACCTGCGGGCGTTCAAAGGTCGCAACCGGACGCTGCGATGTGCTGTTTTCGTAGATGCCAGCGCTGTCATTGGTAAACACATCGTTGCCGCCGAGGAAACCGTCCTTTGGCACGACCTTGAAGGAGATGACCAGCTTATTGCCGTGCGGGACTTTGCTGCCATTTGTCTGCGTTTCCACGCCGCACCAATTGCCGGCAAAGTCAAAGCCGGTCACGCTGACCTGTCCATCCGACAGGATACTGGCAGTTGCATACATATTCCCATTGCTGGTTGTGCTCCACTGATACTTGTCTCCGGTCTTTCCGGTGCAAGCATAGGTCTCCAGCTGAATATCTTTGGCTGTTGTACCCTCCGGGAGCTGGAACTGCGGCGAGATGACATCCTTGACGACCGCATCGCTGCTGAGTGTCGTGCTCGAGCCGCCGGTTTCGATCTGATCGCTGATCTGCTTAAAGATGTTTTTCAGGGACTCCGCATCCGCAGCGGAGAGGTAATAGCTCGGGTTTTGCACAACGCCGTTGTTGCTCGACAGGTTCTGCATGAACCAGTTGGCCTGTTGCGTCTCGCTGCCGGATTTGTTGCCCTGGCTGGTGGCATCTGCACCGGCAAAGATTCCGATACTGTACACAGTAGCGCTGTGGGTCGCCTTTGCAACATTTGCCTGCGCAATAGCACTTTGAGCTACATCGGAATCATAACCGCTCCAACCGGGAACGCCATCTGTGAACACCACAACAACACGGTTGCGCGTTTCACCTTGCGTGATAGGATTGCTCTGGAAGATACCATTAGCCATCTCAAGCCCAAGGTTTGTGAGCGTACCGCCGTCAGCAGCAAGCACTCCAATAGAATCGCTGACATTTTTGACACCTGTGGCGTTGTTCATATCCTGAAACGCGTTCTTGTATTGCCCTTGCGCCGCAGTGCCGTACGTGTACTGGTTTTTGCCCACGAACACTTCCGTGTTTTTATAATTGTAATTCTGTCCACTATACCGCTGCCCGCACGCAAAGCCGACGACCGCGATCCGATGGTCGATGTTGTCATCGCTCGTTTCAAGATTGCCGTCTTTGCCAGCCGCCTTTTCTGCGACGGCATTCGTAAAGCTAGTAACAGCCATCTTCAGCGCCAGTAAACGGCTACTGTAAAATGTGTTTCCACTATACGCTTCCCACTCGTAGTGGCTGCCTATGCCTAAGAAGCCGTCGTGGTAGTGGTAGTACTCCCATTTTCCGTCTTTATACCGCAATTCTTCACCATCTGGCGTCAGATATGCGCCTTCCGTTTTTCCAGCTTCTTTATCGGCGTTTTCCTTCGACACCGCGCTAAATTTTTCCGCCATCGAGCCGGACTGGTCGAGGACGAGGACGATGTCCGTCGGGATGTCCTTCTCGATACTGGAAATGACCTTGCTGCCGGTGGCATAGGCCTCAAGGGTGATGGTGTAAGTACCATCCTTATTCGCCGTTGCGGTCTTGCTGGTGACAACGCCGTTATCCGCTGCCCGCGTGGTCACTGCGTTCACATTCGCGGTGAGCATCGGAGCGCGGGCGGGGCTGTTCGCCGCCTGCGTGTTCGCCTGAACGAGCGGCGCGACATTCGTAAAGTTCACAGCGGGGATATAGCTCTCCGTGCTCTCCGCACTGCCGTCGGCAGTGTCAGTGTCCGCCGTGATGCCCGCGCCCATGAACAGGCACATGCTCAGCAGCATGACTGCGCAGAGGACGAGCGAGAGAATGCGTTTTTTCATATAGTCGTCCTCCTTTCTCAGGGCGTCTGGATCTGGTCGATCTGCGTGCTCGAGGTGCTCGCTTCGACCGTACCGACGTGCTTCCACACATCTCTGACATCATTGGCAGCGTACTTTTCGAGGTTCGCCGTCTGGACGGCCTCGGCCGTGACGTAGATATGCACCGTGGCATTCTGATATTCATTGCCCATGTCCTTGCTGAACGTGACGTGGTTGAAGAGCTTCGACGTGGCGGTCTCCGGGTCGACCGAACCATGATAGTAATAGTATCCGCCCTCGCCGGCGATCCAGTCCGTGTCGTTCAGATCCAGCGTGAGCAGCCGCTCGCTCGCATCGAGCGGGATGATCTCGCCATCGGCGCCGACCATCTCGGGCGTGATCTTCACTCGGGTGTAGAAAGCGCCGGAGCCGACGTTCTCCACATACACCACTTTGTTCACGGCGCTGCCGGGCATGGCGCTCACCGTCGTAAACGGTTGGCCAGCGCCGTCCTCGTCGTGCAGTGCAAGCTTGACGGAGCCCATCGTGATGACGTTATCCGCCGTGCCGACGGCCGAAAAGTACGCCCACGTACCGACCGCCAGCAGTGCCACTGCCAGGAGGAGCACCGTTGCGATGGTCCATTTCTTCTTCATGCACAAACCACCTTTCTCCCTGATAGGATGTTTCTGAGTACCGAGTTCTCACTCTCTCTGCGCCCGAGGGCGCACGCAGGAAATTTTTGTGGGATCATTATTTCAATCTGCGCGCGGACGGCGGCAGCGCCGCCGCCCGCGCCCGGATTGAAGCCGAGCCAGAGTCCCCGATGGGGGCGGCGATTTCGCCGCCCCTTTGGGGTCAAAATGTTGAGGAATTACTTGTCAAATGCAGCGAAGGCAGCGGTTGCATTCGCAAAGCCGTCCGCCTGAATGGCGTCCGCCTCAACGAGGACGTTGAACGCGCCGTTCGGAAGCAAGTTCGCAATCTCTTCATTGGTAACATCGGAATCCATATGAACAGTGCCCCAAACGTTCCAATAGGTCATTTCGTTGGGCTTCAGAGCCTCAGTGCGAGTGAAGGTATAAACATTGTACAGCTTTCCGTCTTTCTCAACGTTTTCTGTTTTCACCATCGTGAACTCGCCACGGCTAATTGCACTTGTCGTATACATACTGCTGTTAAGAACAGCCGTATCCAGCTCTGCGGGGAACATCACGCGGATGCGGATATAAGCATCGTTGGCACCAGTGTTCTTGACATAGGGCATCTTGTGGTAAGACTGTCCCGGAGCAAGCTCGACACCGTCACACGTATACGTGGCAGCGTTAGCTTCGATCTGGTCATCGGTGTAGAACGTATCGCCGGCTTTATACGGGCTGGTGTTGTTGGACCCCTGCTTAAGAACTTCGGACCACAGCTCAGCATTTTGGGGATTGAGCTCCTCACCCGGAGTGCCGACGTAACCGGCATTCTCGCGATGCAGGCTAGACTCGAGCAGGTCGATCTTCACATTGCCGACGGTGAAGGTGTTGGTCGCATTGTCTTTATCGGTGAAGTACGCGAGGGTGCCGCCGACGACAAGCGCCGCGACGAGCATGACTGCGATGGCAGCCACAAGAATGGTTTTCTTCTTCATATGTAGTCTTCTCCTTTTCTATTTTCCCACACAGCCTTCTGTGCGTATATTACATGGGAAAAGCAAGGGGTGATCACTTGCCAAAGCAGGCATCAAACGCAGCAGCTGCGCTGCTAAAGCCGGTAGTCTGGCACAGATAAGCATTGAATTGCAGGCTGGAATTCTGAGCAAGCGGAGTGGTCAAATCAACGGTAAGCTGGTTTCCATTCAGAATCGGATAGGTACCAATGGAATTGCCAGAAGTCATCGGAGTCTTATAAACATAAAGCGTACCGCCATTCGGAAGCTGCTTCTGAAGGCCAGTAACTTCCTCCCAGCCGTTGTTCAGCGTGTAATTCAGGCCAGCAGCATTGCCGTAGACTTCCACGAACAGATAAGACGGAGTCTCAACAGCCTTCTTAATCTGAACGAACGGATCTTTCGCAACGGTCATGCCCGGTGTGACTTCATTGTACTCATTGCCAGCGACTTCAACATACTTGGAACTGTCAGTAGTGACATTGCCTTCGGCGTCGACATACTTATAAGTAGCCGTATTGGCATCATAGGCAACTTTGTGTTCCTTCAGGATGAAGTTGGTTTCCGGATCATCAATTGTCTTGCCAACCGTAAAGGTATTGGTAACCGTCTCGGTCTTCGCCGTCAGATACGCATACGTCGCGCCAACCGCCAGCGCCACGACGAGCACGAGCGCGATGGCGACGGTCAGAGTTTTCTTCTTCATGTAACGTTTTCCTCCCCTAAATTTTGTTCAAAGCTTCCTATGTCCAACAGCACCGTGCCGGGCGCTGCCAAAAATCACTAAGTTAATGCACGAACGGGCGAAAATATTTCACAAAACCATTATTTTCCCATATTTTCGCCGGAATTTTTGGCATCCGGGGCATCGCCGGGCTTGTCCGCCTGTGCACGGCGGGCAGCGTCGCGCGCGTCCGCCTCCGACGCCTTGCGGAGCATGTCCGGCAGGAACGTCAGGATGATGAGCACGAGCGCGAGCGCGATGGCCAGATACATGCCGGGTGGGTTCGACACCCAGTGCGAAACATAGCCCAGATACGGGATGGTGAACACCGGGCGGCCGATGAGGTTCTTGAAATAGACAGGTGCGCCGTCGGGCGCGTCGTTCGCGTCTCCCTGCGTGTAGAAATGCTCATTTTCCGCATCGATGGAGATCACGCGGTGTGTGACGACATCCAAGTCCTCATTGAGCACAAAGGTGATCGCGTCGCCGACCTGCACGTCCTCGGGCGCACAGGGCTTGACATAGATCAGCGAGCCGGTGTGATACGTCGGCTCCATGCTGCCGGACAGGACGCACATCGGCCGCAGACCGACCAGCCGCACGCCCACCAGAAGCAGCGCCAGAATGACAACCAGGATCACCAGCACGGTGGTGACAGCGTTCCACACCTTTTGAACTCTCTTTGACATCTGTGACCTTCCTTTCCGCCCCGCTGCACTCCCCCTCCTTTCCGCGGAGACACCGGCCCGTGTCCGGAAACCGGAAACAGGAACGATCATAGCACACGACAGACGCATAATACGTCGGAACCACATACGGAATTTTTTGCGCGGTTTCCTAAAGTATACCATATGCGCCATAAATGCGAAAGGAAAAATGTTCACAATTTTCCAGGCGCGTTTTTGGCAATGGCAGACAAATCCGGCTGCGAATATGCCGCGGGCGCGCCCATTGCGTCGTGCTGCGAAGCGCCGATTGATGATGGTTTCCATTGTACTTTTCCGGTACGGATGCGTCAAGGGCAAACCGCCCGGGCAGAACCGGGTGTCAGCGCGCGGAAAAACGGCGCGCCACATTCTTACCTTTTTCTTAAATATGACACGTTCCGTCTTGTTTTTGCGCGAAAAACATGATAGGATAAGGCGATTATGGACATTTATCGGAAAGGAGCTGGCAAGCATGGAAACCAACGTGCTCGACTGGCTGGAAACCACCGCCGCAGCCTGTCCGGACAAACCCGCTTTTCTCGATGAGGACAGTGCGGTGACCTTTGCCGACGTGCGGCGCGAGGCGCGCATCATCGGCACGGCGGCGGCGAAGTTCCGCGCCGGGCAAAAGCGGCCCATCGCCGTCATGAGCGGGCGCAACGCACACACGCCGGCGGTGTTTCTCGGCGCGGTGTATGCCGGCTGCTGCTACGCCCCGATGGACGGGACGATGCCCGTGCACCGGCTCAACTCTATTTTAAAAACGCTGGACACCGATCTGATGATCGTGCAGCGCGCGTTTTACGACAAGGCGAAGACGCTGGACTTTTCCGGCACGATCCTGATCGCGGAGGAGCTGCTCGCGGGCAGCGAGGACGCGGCGCTGCTCGCGGACTGCCGCGCGCGCGCCCGAGAGCTCGACCCGCTGTACATCATCTTCACCTCCGGCTCGACCGGCACGCCCAAGGGCGTCATCACGGCGCAGCACTCGCTCATGTGCTACATCGAGGACTACGCCGGCGTGATGGGCATCGCGCGCGAGGACGTGCTCGGCAACCAGTCGCCGCTGGACTACATCGCCGCCGTGCGCGACATTTATCTGCCGCTGCGCTTCGGCGCGACGACGGCCATCATCCCGAAGGAACTTTTCATGTCGCCGGAGCGTCTGTTCGAATACATGAACGACAAGGGCGTCACGGCCGTGGGCTGGAGCGTCTCGGCGCTGACCGTGCCGGCCGCGCTCGGCGCGTTCGAGTGCAGCGCGCCGCAGCACCTGCGCAAGGTGTGCTTCTCCGGCTCGGTGATGCCGTGCAGCTGCCTGCGCCAGTGGCAGCTCGCGCTGCCGGAGGCCCGGTTCGTCAACCAGTACGGCCCGACGGAGGCAACCGCCTCGTGCACGTATTACGTCGTGCCCGGTCTGGTGGAGGACACCGACGTGCTGCCGATCGGCAGGCCGTACCCGCACTATGAGGTGTTTCTGCTCTCGGAGCGCAACGAGGCCGTGCCCGACGGCGAGATCGGCGAGATCTGCGTCAAGGGCCCCATCCTCGCACTGGGCTACTACAACAGCCGCGAGAAAACGGCCGAGAGCTTCCTGCAAAACCCGCTCAACCACGCATACGATGAGCGCATCTATAAGACCGGCGACCTCGGGCACTTCGCGCCCGACGGCAACCTCATGTTCCACGGCCGCAAGGACCGGCAGGTCAAGCACCTCGGCCACCGCGTGGAGCTCGGGGAGATCGACCTCGCCGCGGCGAAGGTGGCCGGCGTGGAGGACGCCTGCGCGCTCTACGACCAGGCGCACGAGCAGATCTGGCTGTTTTACACCGGCGAGGGCGTGACCAAGCGCGACATCGCCGTCGCCCTGCGCGCCGACCTGCCGGGCTTCATGGTGCCGCGCAAAATTGAGCAGCTCGCGGCCATGCCCCGGCTCGACAATGGCAAGACGAACATGCGCGCGCTGTCCGAGCGCATCACCGCTGCGGCCAAGCACTGATTTTGCTTACTTTACTCACTTCAGGAGGTATATTTATCATGGAACAGGAACTGATGGACATTCTGACCGATCTGCGCCCGGACGTGGATTTTGAGACCGAGACCGCCCTCATCGACGATCACATTCTCGAGTCGTTCGACATCGTGTCGCTCGTCGCGGCGCTCAACGACGCATTCGACATTGAGATCGGCGCAAAGGATCTTGTGCCGGAGAACTTCAACTCCGCGAAAAGTCTGCTAGCCATGGTGCAGCGCCTGCAGGACGAGGACTGATGGACAAGACTGCACTCCGGACGGCGGCCGCGAAATACGGCACGCCGCTGTATCTGTTTGATCTGGAGGCCTTCACGGCGCGCGCTCAAAGAGTGCGCGCCGCGTTTGGCTCGGACGTAAATCTGTGCTACTCCATGAAGGCCAACCCCTTCGTGCTGCGCGGCCTGCCGGACGTGTTCCGCTGGGTGGAGGTGTGCTCCCCCGGCGAGCTGACGATCTGCGAAAGGCTCGGCATCCCGCCGGAGCGCATCCTGTACTCCGGCGTGAACAAGGGCGCGGACGATGTTGCGCGCGCCGTCGCGCTGGGCGCAGACCTGCTCACGGCCGAGAGCACGCTGCACTTTGACCTTATCTGCGCGGCCGCAGCCGCGCAGGGTAAGCACGTGCGCGTGCTGCCGCGCCTGACCGCCGGCAGCCAGTTCGGCATGGATCCCGACGTGCTGGCCGATCTCGTCGCCCGGCGCGCGGAATTCCCGAACGTGACGATCGTCGGCATCCACTACTTTTCCGGCACGCAAAAGCGCAAGGACGCCGTGATCGCCAAGGAGCTTGCGCATCTGGACGAATACCTCACGATGCTGCACGACAAGTACGGCTTCACGGCGCAGCACGTGGAATACGGCCCGGGGCTGAATGCCGAGTGCTTCCGCGACGACGCCGAGGCGCGCGACTGCGCGCTGCTCGACGCGGCGGCGGCGCACATCCGCGCCTTTGGGGAAAAGTACCCGCTCACGATCGAGATGGGCCGCTTTTTCGCCGCGCCCTGCGGCACGTTTCTCACCGGCGTGGCCGACGCCAAGTGCAACCTCGGCGTGAACTACGCCATATGCGACGGCGGCATGCACCAGGTCAAGTATGACGGCCAGCTCATGGGCATGCAGGCCCCGCCGCTGACGCTCCTGCGCGAGAGCGCGGACGCGCCCGAGCCGTGGATGCTCTGCGGCAGCCTGTGCACAACGGCGGACGTGCTCGTGCGCGAGGCGCAGCTGCCGCCGCTGCGCGTGGGCGACGTGATCGCCCTCGGCCGCTGCGGCGCATACTCCGTGACGGAGGGCGTGGCCGTGTTTCTGTCGCGCGACATGCCGCGCGTCGCGCTGTACCGCGGCGGGAACTTCACGCTCGTGCGTGACCGGTTTGCGACCGACGCGCTCAACACCTGCCGGACGCCGGAGGACGAAGCATGACGCTGACATCGCTGTCGTTTTACCTGCTGGTACTCGCGCTGCTGGTGCTGTACTACCTCGTGCCGAAGCGGTTCCAGTGGGTGGTGCTGCTGATCGGCAGCTACGCGTTTTACGCGTTCGTGTGCCTACGCTACATGGGCTTTATCGTCATCACAACGCTCACGACCTACTTCGGCGCACGCGGCATGGACGCCATGACCGCGCACATGGAGCAGACCGTCGCCGCGCACAAGCAGGACTGGGAGCGCGAGGAGCGTAAGGCGTACAAAAAGCGCTGCAAGTCCCGCCGCAAGGCGCTCATGATCGCCATCCTGCTGCTGAACTTCGGCATCCTCGCCGTGCTCAAATACTATAACTTCTTTGCCGAGTCCATGGAGACGCTCTTTGCGTCCGTGGGGCTGACGGTCTCGCTCGGCCACATCGGGCTGCTGCTGCCGCTGGGCATCTCGTTTTACACGTTCCAGTCCATGGGCTACGTGCTCGACGTCTACCGCGAAAAAGTGCCCGCCGAGCGCAACGTCGGCAAGCTCGCGCTGTTCGTGTCCTTCTTCCCGCAGATCATTCAGGGCCCGATCGGCGTGTACGACCAGCTGGCGCACCAGCTCTATGCCGAGCACAGATACAGCTTTGACAACATCCGCTACGGCGCGGAGCTGATCCTGTGGGGCTTTTTCAAGAAGCTCGTCATCGCCGACCGCGCCGTGGGCATGATCCACACCGTCGCCGGGGCGTACACCGACTACGCCGGCACGTATGTGCTGCTGGCCGCACTCGTGTACGCGCTGCAGCTCTATGCCGACTTCTCCGGCGGCATCGACATTTCGCGCGGCGTGGCGCAGATGTTCGGCATCACCATGGGCGAAAACTTCCGCCGGCCGTACTTCTCGCGCACGCTCACCGAGTACTGGCACCGCTGGCACATCTCGCTCGGCGACTGGCTGCGCAACTACCTGTTCTACCCGCTGTCGATCTCGAAGGCGTTTCTCAACTGGGGCCGCCACGCCAAGCAGCACCTCGGCAATCATATCGGCAAGGTCCTGCCGACGGCCGTGGCCTCGCTCATCACGTTCCTCGTCATCGGCATCTGGCACGGCGCAAGCTGGAAATACGTCGCCTTCGGCTTCTGGAACGGCATGGTCATCCTCGTGTCCACGCTGCTGCAGCCGGTGTCGGACAAGGTCGTCGCCGGACTGCACATCGAGCGCAAGAGCGCGTGGTATCAGGTGTTTTCCATGCTGCGCACGTTCGTGGTCGTGCTCATCGGCTATTACTTTGACATCGCCGACGGTTTTCGCGCCGCGATGGGCATGATGGTCAAATCCGTGACCGACCTGCACCTGTCGCAGCTGCGGCCGGGCGCCGTGCTCGAGGCGCTGCCGCTGACGCGGTATGATTGGTGCGTGCTGCTGTTCGGCACGGTCGTGATTTTCACCGCCTCCGTCATTCAGGAGCGCTCGCAGCGCACCATCCGCGAGATCCTCGACGAGAAGTGTCTCGCCCTGCGCTGGGCCGTGCTGCTTGCCGGCATCTTCGCCGTCGTACTCATGGGCGTTTACGGCCCCGGCGTGCAGGCATCCGAATTCGTGTATATGCAGTTTTAAGCCGGGAAACAGCGCCCGCTATCCCAAGCCCGCGAAGCGGGCTCGCAGCAGACCATCGCCGCAATTTTCCGCGTGGCGCTAACACAGCATGTGGAGAACATCAATGAATCCAAAACAACACGCAAAAAGAAATACCGTCCTGCGCGTAATCGCGTTTCTGCTCATCGTGGCGCTGGTCTACGGCGCGCTCACGCGGCTGCTGACCATCAACAACGCCACCGAGCAGCAGTACATCCGCAGCTTCTATCTGGAGCCGAAAAACTCGCTCGACGTCATGATCCTCGGTGCGAGTGAGACGTTTACCGACTATTGCGCACCTTTGGCATGGCAGCACGCCGGGTTTACAAGTTACCCGCTGGCCGTATCGGCCGCGCAGGGCACGCTCTATGCGTCCATGCTGCGCGAGAGCGCCAAGCGGCAAAATCCGTCTGTCTACGTGGTCGAGGTCAATGGCTTTCTCTACACGGAGGCAGAGCGGGATGAGCTCGGCACGGCCGCAACGCGCGAATGGCTCGACACGCTGCGTCTCTCGCGCAACAAGGTGCAGGCCATTGACGAGTGCGTGCAGGGCGACCGGCTGTCATACTATGTGCCGCTGCTCAAGTACCACGACAACTGGAGAAAGCCGGACCTCATCCGCAATTCGCTGTCACTGCAGCAGCAGGCGCGCGACGCGGGCTATTCGTACACCAAGCCGTTTCTGTCCATCTCCATGTTCCTCACAGAGACGGATGAGATCCCCGTGCGCCAGCAATCGCTCGACGATTTCAACGAGCAGAGCCTGCGCACCTTCTGCGAGACAGCCAAGGCACGGGGAATCAAAAACGTGCTCTTTGCCCGCTTCCCGCACCGCACCGTCATTGAAAACTATGACGCCGTGTTTGCCGAGCTGGAGGCGGTCGTGCACGAGTACGGGTATGATTTTGCGAACTTCGACACGCAGATGGACGCCATCGGCCTCGACCCGCTCAATGATTTCGCCAACGCCGAGCATCTGAACATTTTCGGCGCGGAGAAATTCACGCCCTACCTCGCCGACTATCTCGCGCAGCACTATGACCTGAACACCGCGCACAGTCAGGCCGTCACCGACGAATGGACGCGCTGCGCCGCACTCACGCAGCAGATGCTGCCCGTGTGCGAGGACAACACCCGGCGCTACACGTGCGAGAAGCTCGACGAATTCTCGCCCGTATTCGCAGACTGCCGCTGAATAAAGCAAGTTTGCCGCTGAATAAAGCAAGTTTGCCGCTGAATAAAGCAAAACGCAGCCCCCTTCGCTCGAAGGGGGCTGCGTTTTTTGTTGCTTTACCGGCCGGTGCTGCCGAAGCCGCCCGCGCCGCGGTCAGTCTCGTCGAGCGCATCCGCCTCTGCAAACTCCACCGCGAGAAACGGCAGGATCACGAGCTGGGCGATGCGGTCGCCGGGCGCGACGGTGCGCACTTCGTCCGTGTCATTGTGCAGCGCGACGGTGCACTCGCCGCGGTAGTCGGCGTCGATCACGCCGACACAGTTTGCCGGGCGCAGCCCCTGCTTAGAGGCCAGCCCGCTGCGCGCGAACACGCCGCCGAAATACCCCGCCGGAATGGCGAGGGCGAGGCCCGTGCCGATCATGGCCGTCGTGTGCGGCGCGATCGTGACGCACTGCCCGTCCGCCGGGCAGGCGTAGAGATCATAGCCCGCCGCGTCCGCGCTGCCGCGGCGCGGCGTCACGGCGCCGGGCCGGAGCTTCTGGATCTTCACTTCCATCCGTTCATGCCCTCCCAGAGTACGATGCGGCCCGCCGCGCGGGTCCGATCCATGTCGATGATGCGCTGGTTTTCCGAGCCGCGGAAACGCAGGCTGATGTTGCGCTGCGCGTCCACGTAGCGCCCGTCGACGAGGATGTTGATGAGCGAGAGCATCTCGTCCGTGACCTCGCAGCGCGGGTGCGTGCCGTCAACCGTGAGCTCCTTGTCGAGCGTGAAGCCCGAATACGCCCAGATGTCCTTGTCCGGATACTGCTCGCGCACCCGACGCAGAAACGGCACGAGCGCGCGCTGGTTTTCCGGCTCGAACGGGTCGCCGCCGAGCAGCGTCAGGCCACGGATAAAGGGCTTTTCCAGCTCGGCAAAAATCACCCGCTCGGCCGCCGCGTCAAACGGCTTGCCGTAGTGAAAGTCCCACGTCTGCGGCTGAAAGCAGTTGTAGCAGTGGTTCGTGCAGCCGGAAACGAACAGCGTCACGCGCACGCCGACGCCGTTGGCAATGTCGCAGGTTTTGATCTCTCCATAATACATAGCAGTTTCCTCGCAGGCAGCGGGCGCGCCGCATGGACACGCCCGCCGGTTTTCATTTTTGCACGTTACAGATGCAGCACGCGCTCCTTGATCTCCTGCGTGCGGCCCTGATTCCAGAACTGGGTGCCGATGTAGCCGCAGGTGCGGCGGGCCACGTTCATCTTGTCCTGATCCGTGTTGCCGCAGTTCGGGCAGCGCCAGATGAGCTTGCCGTCGTGCTCGACGATCTCGATCTCGCCGTCGTAGCCGCAGACCTGGCAGTAGTCGCTCTTGGTGTTGAGCTCGGCGTACATGATGTTGTCATAGATGAACTTCATGACCTCGAGCACGGCCGGGATGTTGTTTTGCATATTCGGCACCTCGACGTAGCTGATCGCGCCGCCGGGCGAGAGCGCCTGAAACTTCGACTCGAAGGCCAGCTTGCTGAATGCGTCGATATGCTCGGTCACATGGATGTGGTAGCTGTTGGTGATGTAGCCCTTGTCCGTGACGCCGGGGATGATGCCGAAGCGCTTTTGCAGGCACTTGGCGAACTTGTACGTCGTGGACTCCAGCGGCGTGCCGTAGAGGCTGAAGTCGATGTTGTGCATCTGCTTCCACTTGGCGCAGGCATCGTTCATGTGCTGCATGATCTCGAGCGCGAACGGCGTGGCCGAGGGGTCGGTGTGAGACTTGCCGGTCATGTACTTGACGCACTCATACAGTCCCGCGTAGCCGAGGGAGATGGTCGAGTAGCCGCCGTAGAGGAGCTTGTCGATCGGCTCGCCCTTCTTCAGGCGGGCCAGCGCGCCGTACTGCCACAGGATGGGCGCGGCGTCCGAGAGCGTGCCCTTGAGCCGCTCGTGGCGGCACATGAGCGCGCGGTGGCAGAGCTCGAGCCGCTCGTCAAAGATCTTCCAGAACTTCTCCATGTTGCCGCCGGAGGACAGCGCCACATCCGGCAGGTTGATGGTCACGACGCCCTGATTGAAGCGGCCGTAGTACTTCGGCTTTCCGTTTTCGTCGACATACGGCGTCAGGAAGCTGCGGCAGCCCATGCAGGTGTAGCAGTGGCCCTCGCCGTTTTTGTCCACCTTGAGCTCGAGCATCTTCTTCTCGGAGATGTAGTCCGGCACCATGCGCTTGGCGGTGCAGCGGGCGGCTAGCTCCGTGAGGTACCAGTAGGGGGAATCCTCGTGGATGTTGTCCTCCTCGAGCACGTAAATGAGCTTCGGGAACGCCGGCGTGACCCACACGCCCTTCTCGTTTTTCACGCCCTGATAGCGCTGGCGCAGCGTCTCCTCGATGATCATGGCAAGGTCATGGCGCTCCTGCTCGTTTTTCGCCTCTCCGAGATACATGAACACCGTCACGAACGGGGCCTGGCCGTTCGTGGTCAGCAGCGTGACGACCTGATACTGGATCGTCTGCACGCCGCGGCGGATCTCCTCGCGCACGCGGTTTTCGACGAGCTCGGCCAGCTTTTCCTCACCCGGATGCGCGTCGATGGCCTGCATTTCGGCCTCGACCTCGCGGCGGATGCGCTCGCGGCTGACCTGCACGAACGGGGCCAGATGCGTCAGCGAGATCGACTGCCCGCCGTACTGGTTGGAGGCGACCTGCGCGATGATCTGGGTCGCAATGTTGCACGCGGTCGAGAAGCTGTGCGGCCGCTCGATGAGCGTGCCGGTGATGACCGTGCCGTTTTCGAGCATATCTTCCAGGTTCACGAGGTCGCAGTTGTGCATGTGCTGCGCGTAATAGTCCGCGTCGTGGAAGTGGATGATACCCTCCTCGTGCGCCTCGACAATGTCCTTCGGCAGCAGGAGACGGCTCGTGATGTCGCGGCTGACCTCGCCGGCCATGTAGTCGCGCTGCGTGCTGTTGACGATCGGATTCTTGTTGGAGTTTTCCTGCTTGGCCTCCTCGTTGTTGCACTCGATGAGGCTCAGGATGCGGTCGTCGGTCGTGTTGGCGCGGCGCACCAGGCTGCGGGTGTAGCGGTAAGTAATGTAGGCCTTGGCGACCTCGAACGCACCGTGGGCCATGATCTGCTTTTCGACCATGTCCTGAATTTCCTCCACGGCGGCGCTGCGGCCCAGCTCCTGGCAGGCGAGCTCCACGCTCTCGGCGATGCGCTGGATCTGCCGCGGCGTCATGCGGTCGCACTCTTCGACGGCGGCGTTGGCCTTCGTGATGGCCATGATGATCTTGGAGATATCGAACGTCGCCTCGGCGCCGTTGCGCTTAATGATCTTCATTTCTCTCTTTCTCCCCCTCTGAATGAAAAACACAACATTTTGTGTGAAAAACCGCTTTATTTTGTATCACAAGCGGATATATCGTACAACATCTAGTACAGGCTGTCAATAAGCAATTCGATTTTTGTTGCACATTATGTGAACAGCGCGGCCCCTTCAGGCCGCAAAAAAGCACCGCCCGCAGGCGGCGCAGCGCTGCCCGGGCCGGAAGCTCCGGCCCGGGAACGGTGGTCCGTCAGGCAGTTTCGTAGCCGTTGGGGTTTTGCGTCTGCCAATGCCAGCTGTCGCGGCACATGTCCTCGAGCGAATACTCGGCGTGCCAGCCGAGGATACGCGCACTCTTGTCCGGGCAGGCGTACACGGTCGGCAGGTCGCCCGCGCGGCGCGGCGCGATCCGGTACGGCACATGCACGTGGTTGGCCGTCTCGAAGGCGTGCACCATCTCGAGCACGCTGTAGCCCTTGCCGGTGCCGAGGTTGAAGATGCTCTCGCCCGGATGCTCCGCCATGTAGGCGATCGCCGCGACGTGACCGCGCGCGAGATCCATGACGTGGATATAGTCGCGCACGCCCGTGCCGTCCGGCGTGTCGTAGTCGTCGCCAAAGACGCTCAGGCACTCGCGGCGGCCGATGGCCGTCTGCGAGATATAGGGCATGAGGTTGTTCGGCACGCCGCGCGGGTCCTCGCCGATGAGGCCGCTCGGGTGCGCGCCGATGGGGTTGAAGTAGCGCAGCAGCACGACCGACCAGCACGGGTCGGCCACGACATAGTCGCGCAGGATCTGCTCGCAGACGTACTTCGTCCAGCCATAGGGATTCGTGCAGTTGCCGGTGCGGGACGTCTCGTAGAGCGGCATCTCGTTGTCGCCGGAGTATACCGTCGCCGACGAGGAGAAAATGATCTGCCGGACGCCGTGGTCACGCATCGCCTCGCAGAGCGTGATCGTCGAGCCGAGGTTGTTGTCGTAGTATTCCAGCGGCATCTGCACCGACTCGCCCACGGCCTTGAGCCCAGCGAAGTGAATGACGCAGTCGATCTTCTGCTCGGTGAAAATGCGGTCGAGTCCGGCGCGGTCGCGCACGTCCATCTGATAGAATTTCAGCGGCCGGCCCGTGATCTGTTCGACCCGTCTGCCCGCCTCCGCGCTGCTGTTGACGAGATTGTCCACGACGACGACATCCATGCCCTGCTCAAGCAGCTCCACGCACGTGTGGCTGCCGATGTAGCCCATGCCGCCGGTCACCAATACGGTCATGCACCGTACCCCCTTTTGCCTGCTGATGTTCTGCTTTTATTGTACATCACATTCCGACGGAGTTCAACGGTTTTTCCCATTGCCAGAAATTTGCCGGGCGCGTGAATTTCCTGGCAATCCCTGAATTTTCAAAAATTCGGTGATTTTGCTTGACTTTCGGGTACTGCTGGGCTAAACTGTTTGTATCATTGGTGATGTCGGGATGTCTGCGTACGCACGGTTTTTTATCCATTTCGCACCCCACCCCATCTCTTTTATCCATTCTTTTCTCTTTTTATCTGATCTCTCTTTACGGATTATCTACCCTTTTTGTTCTCCGCCGCATGGCATATCTCATCCCGTCACAGTGATCGCGACGCGGGCCTGCAGCGTACGGGGCACGTGTCCATATCGGCTGCGCGTGCAGCGAAAGGCCTCCGGGGGCGCCCGGGGGCCTTTTTCATTCCATATCAAAAAAGCGTCAGGGCGCGCATACGCTCTGACGCTTTTTTCTGCTCCGCGCGCTCAGCTCTCCATCTGCTTGCCGAGGAAGCCCGACACAGCCTGCGCGAGCTTGCGCTCCGTCTCGCCGGCGGGGCCGTCGCCGTGCGCGGCCACGAACAGCACGCAGCCGAGCACGTCGCCCTCGGAGAGGATGGGCGCGGCGACGGCGACGGCGTAGCGCTCGTCGGTGTCGACGACCGGCAGCGTGCAGCTGTCGGCCGCATACTGCCCGCGCGTGCTCATGAGCTCTTCAAGCTCGCGGCTGATGCGCCGGTCGAGCAGCTCGCGCTTGCCGCCGCCGGCCACAGCGATGACCGCGTCGCGGTCGCACACGGCAGCGATGCCGCCGGTGGTCTTGTGCAGCGCGTCGCAGATCTGCGCGGCGAACTCGGACAGCTCGCCCATGGGGGAATACTTTTTGAAAATGACCTGCCCGTCGGTGTCGGTGTAGATCTCCAGCGGGTCGCCGTTGCTGATAACACTGACACGGAAAACCTTGTCCTCGTGGTTTTTGGAGGACTGGATCAGCGTGTTTTTGATATTTTCCGTGCCTTGCTTAAAATTTACGGCATCCTCCGTTTCCGCAGGGAGAGTCCCGCAGCGCAGCAGCGTGTCGATGTCGGCTTTGAGCTTAATTTCAAGATGATCTTCATAGACGAGGATCTTGTCAATCAGCAGCTCCAGATCATTTCGTTCCAGCTTATCCTTTTCCAGAATGTCGCGAAACACGTCGATGGCGGTCTTTGCCACGCGGTTGACCTGAATGATGGTGTTGCGCTTATCGGACAGCAGGTCGATCTGGTGGTGGATGCCGTCGATCTTTTTTTGCAGGTCTGCTTCCATCTCGTCATACAGCGCCTCGATGGAGGCTTCCTGCTCGGGCTTTTTCATGATCTCCCGGATGCGCTGGCGCTTTGTGACCTTCAGCTCCTCGGTGAGATCGGCCAGCACCGCCGCCAGATTGTCGGCAGACTGCTCCGTTTCCGCCACCTGCTCGGTCTCCCGCTTCAGCTCCTCGTTGAGCTGTTCCAGCATGGCGGCAGAACTGTCCGCCAGCTTCCGCACATAGCTCTTCAGCAGCTCGTCCAGCCGGTCAACGCGGATATGGTGGCTAGTGCAGCCTTTCAGACCACGACGGTGATACGTCCCGCAGGTGTAGGCGGGGGCCAAATCGCTGCGGCTCATGGCGAACAGCGGGCTGCCGCAGTCGCCGCACTGCAAAAAACCGGAGTACACATTGTCGTTGATTTTGACGCCGCGATAGTTATTGCGGCTGCGCTTTTCCCGCAGAGCGCTGGTGATGGCGAAGGTGCGGTAGTCGATGATGGCCTGATGATGGTTTTCAATGACAATATGCTCGTCGTCGTTGCGCTTGATCTCCTTGCCGTTGATCTTGGCGCGGGCGTACTTGCCCTGCCGGAGCGTGCCGATGTAGAAATCATTGTCCAGAATGCCCTGCACGGTAGCAATGGCCCACGCGTTTTTGGCTTCCCGTTTCGTTTTCTTGCCCGCCGCTTCCTTGCGCATCCGCTCGGACATGCGCGGCGTGGGAACGCCCTGATCGGTGAGATAGTTGGCGATTTTCTTGTAGCCCCAACCAGCGTTATTGTAGAGGTCAAAAATCTTGCGGACTGTCTCGGCCTCGGTGGGGATGAGCTCAAACTGCTTGTCCTCGGTCACGAGATAGCCGTAGGGCGCGGCGCAGATCCACTCGCCGTCGTTCTGCCGCCGCTTGATGACGTTGCGCACCTTGCGGGAGGTGTCCGTGACGGGCATCTCGTTCACAAGAAACTGAAACTGGATTTTCAGCCAATCGTCGTCATTGGGGAAGTCCACGCCATCGCCGATGGAGATGATGCGCACGCCCGCGTCGCGTAGGTCTTCCAGCTCCACGAGGCCGCGCGAGTTGCGGCGGGAGAAGCGGGAAAAGTCCTTGATGATGAGAATATCGTACTTGTGGGACATGAGTCCCCGGCGCATCTCCTGATAGCCCTCGCGCTGCTCAAACGTGTAGCCGGAGCGGTCGCGGTCTTCAAAAAACGTCAGCGTGCTGCCGGGGAAGTGGGTTTTTACATAGTCCTCGATGATGGCCTTCTGGTTCTCAATCGAGATGTTCTTTTGATCCTGCTCATCATCCACAGAAATACGGGCATAGCCCGCGATGTCAAATGTTTCAATCATGGTCATTCACCCTTGAGATACTTTTCCGTTTGGCGGTCAAACTCGGAGATGTATTCGGCGTCCTGCTTCTTGCGGAATTCATTGTAAATTGCGCCGACCTTTTTCGCTGCCGCTTCCCGCGAGATGTGACCCTTGCCGTCCAGCACCTTGCGGCGGTTGTTGGTCAGGAAACGGTCGGTTTCGTTCAGCCAATCCTGCATACTCATGGGCTGCTCGTCCTCTGCCATCAGCTCGGCGTAGTCGATGAACATGGTCACCAGCCGGTTCAGACGGGACAGCTCCTTTTCGTTCAGATAGTTCTTCGCCACCAGTGTGTCGCTTTTGAGAATCTTTCCATCCGGCGCGCCCTTCCATGTGGTAAGCCCCATCGTGGGACTGTCCAGTGTCGCCCGCTCGGAAATCAGTTCCGCAGCAGTCTTGCCGGTAACGGCGTAATGCAACTTGTTCTGTACGAAGGCATAGAAGGCCTTTGTCGTCTCACTATTTTTGTCGTAATCATAGCTGCATTGCTCGAAGACATCGGCTATTTTCTGATAGGCCCGGCGCTCACTGGCACGGATCTCCCGGATGCGCTCCAGCAGCTCGTCAAAGTAGTCCTTGCCGAACGGACGGCCGTTTTTCATTAGATCATCGTTGAGCACAAAACCCTTCTGAATGTACTCCTTCAGCGTCTTTGTCGCCCACTGGCGAAAGCGTGTGGCTTTCTTGGAGTTCACGCGGTAACCCACGGCGATGATAGCGTCGAGGTTGTAGTGCTGGGTCAGATAGTTTTTTCCGTCGGCGGCAGTTGCCGAGAATTTCTCGGTAACTGCTTCTCGATTCAATTCGCTTTCCGCGAAGATGTTCTTCAAGTGCAGGGAGATGTTATCCGGCGTGCAGCCGAACAGCTCAGCCATCGCCTTCTGCGTCAGCCAGAATGTCTCGTCCTTGAATACGACGCTGACAAACTCTTTTCCGTTTTCATCGCTGTACAGGAGAATTTCACTGTGCTCCATCATTTCATGTTCCATTTGCGTTTCCCTCCGTTTCTCTGGCGGCAAGCATGAACCACACATATCTTCTGATAAACATACTATTTTAGATAATATTGTACAGGATATTTTCAAGTTTTGCAAGGGCAAAAAAGAAAAGGGCGGAAGAGATTTCTCCCTTCCACCCGAAGTTCAGCGCACCATGCCCGCGGCCTTCTGCTTTTTCGCCTGCTGCACGGTCTTCTCGGCGCTGCGGCGGCGGTTGAAGAGCAGCAGATCCCGCGTGTTCTCGTAAAGGTCGCCCTTGCCGGACTCGAACACGGCGACCATGTATTTCTTCGTCTTATACTTGGCGTAAATCTCCTTCAGCCCCTCCCGCAGGACGGGGTCAATTTTTTCTGCATTCGTCAGCCAGATTTCAACAAGCTTCTGATCGTCCCTGACGTTCATCTCCAAATAGAACCGACCTCCTTCAACATCCTTAGTTTCCTCATCTTTCCTGCTGCTTATGCGCGGTCACCTGTTTGGCCGCCTGCAAAATCTCCAGCGGCAGGACGTCCACCAGGCGGTGCAGCTCGTCCAGCTCCCGGAGTTTTTCGTTGATCTCCAGCTTTTTGCGGACGCTCTCCTTGGACGATGCGCCCAGCTGCTTTTCGAGCGCCGCATTCTCGGCGGTCAGTGCCTTATAAGCGGCGTCGTACTTCTTGAACTTCGTCCGCAGAGCCTCCGCGCCGGGAACGTACTTACCCAGCAGCGCTTCCAGCTCGTCCAGCTTGGCCTTTTTGTTGAACGGATTGGTGTCGTTCAGAATCGCCATGATCTGCTCCTTCATCCGGTTCAGATGGACAGCCTCCTTGAACAGTCGCGGCGGGATGTGGTCACGTCCGGTTTCGCTGGCGCTCTCGCCGCGTTCCAGATCGGGATATTTTTTGACCATGTGCTCCCAGAAGCGATCCTGCCACTGCGTCAGCTTCTTCTTGTTGCCGACGATCTCCTTGGCGCTGAGCCGCCCGTCCGCCGTCAACGGGACAAAAGAAAGGTGCATATGGGGCGTTTTCTCGTCCATATGCACCACGGCGGATATAATGGTTTTCGGGTCTTGGTGTTCCCGGATGAAGTCCAGCGCCTCCTGAAAATAGGCTTTGACCTCGATTTTCTTCTTACCCTTGAAGAACTCCGGGCTGGCTGTCACCAGCGCCTCCACCACGCGCACGCTGTCCGACCGCGTGCGGCAGCCCGCCTCCGCGATCTGCTTTTCCGCCTCGGCGCGGTACTTGCGCTGGGGCGTCACCAGATGGAAATTGAGGTGACTGCGGGACGTGTCCACGTCTGGATTGCTGGCGTACTTCTCCTTGGTGCGCTCGTTGTGGGACTCAATATGCCCGATCTCCGGCCCCTTGTACTTGGCAAATCGGAGAATGGCGTACTGCGCTTTCATCGGCGATCCCCTCGCTTCACCCACACGATGTCGCAGTCCAGCACGTCGGCCAGCTCCACGACCTCCTTGTAGCGGATGCTCTCCCGCTGCAGCTTGGCGGACAAATTGGAGACGCTGTCGCTCCAATCGTATTCGTCAGCCAGCCGGTCAACGACCTCCTGCATGGTAAATCCGGCGCGGACGATCTGCGCCTTGATCTCATTTCTGATGCTCATAAAAACCTCCTGTTTTTTCGTGATGAAAACAGCGAAGCGGGTTTCTGCTTCCGAAACCTGCTTCGCTGTTTGGCGTAATACTCTGTTTTCCCCAAATCCGCTGGAAACGCGGCGGTCGATGCCTTCTTCATAAATGAGGGGTATCGACTTTCCGAAACCGCGTGACTTCGCTCTAACCCGTGCAGCCCCACGCGCATCCGTGAAGCCGGTGCGCGGTTCCGAGCAGCGCGGTTTCGTAAAATCCTTTAGCCGCCGCGCAAATTTCTTTCCGGTTTTCACCTGTCTTGCAGATACCCCTTCCGTTTCAGCTCCGCCAGATCGGCGGCCACGTCCTCCGGGCGCATCCGCGCAAGGCAGCTCAAGTCGTAAATGTCGTACCGAGCCACCAGAAGCAGCGTCATCAGCAGCTTCTGCGTGCCGGTCAAATCGCTGTCGTACAAGTGAAACAGTGGCAGCTCCTTATAATAAACTCTTCCCATTACATCCTCCTTCACAGGTAAACTTGAAAACATCCATCCCGGATGCTTGGGATGGATGGGATGGAGAATTTTGTGTCTGTTCTCATACAACCGGCGGCGTGACCAGCGCCTCGATGCCCCAGAAGCCGTTGACCCGCTTGCCAAGGGCGTTCTGGATGTGGTTGTCGTGCTCCAGGCCGAACTCATCGGCGTGCTTTTTGAGTGTCATGCTCACCGTCCGCGCGGAGCGCGGCTTGTAGGCGTTGTCGCTGCACCACAGGCAATAGATGCCGTACAGCGCGGCGGACGGGATGGCGCTATCGGCCTTCAGGCGGATGTAGCCCTCGGAGCGCAGGAACAGCAGCACATTGTCGGCCTCGCGGCGCGCGTCCTCGCGGTTTGCCTTCGTCTGACTGCTTTCCGTGAAGCGGAAGTTATTACTTTGCAAGCGCCGCAGCCCTTCGAGACACCAGAGGAAGATGCCCTCGCTCTCACCGCAGAGCTTGTCCGCGAGAAAGGGGTCTCCTCGCGGTTCGTCGGCCTTTTCTTCACCGACAAAATGAGCTGGCGGCGGTAAAAGCCGTCCGAATGGTCGTAGAGCGATTCCAGATCGCCGTTGGAAAACGCCAGAAACCGGACGTACATCTGCCCTTGGTAGCTCTGCTCACCCTTGCGCTCCAAATCCATAGGCATTTCGGCAGTGATGAGGGACTTGAGATAGTGGGTGGATTTCAGCGCCTCCAGCTTCATATCGTCGTCTACCATCAGCAGCTCGTGCTCTAGATCGGCGCGGGCAAAGGGGCTACGCTCCACCTTGGCGATGCTGCCGTTTTTCATGTTGCTGCCGAGCATTTTCTGCATTACCACGCCGATGCGGCTCTTGCCCTCGCCGCCGTTGCCCTTGAGCAGCATCATGACCTGCCCGCGGTTCGTCGGAATCAGGCAGTAGCCGAGGTATTCCTGTAAGGTCAGAACGTCCTCCGGCTCCAGCAGGTCAGACAAAAACCGCAGCCAGATCACCGGCTGCGGCGCATTGGGATCGTATCGGATGGGGAGCCGGTTGCGGCAGAATTCTTTTTCGGCACGAAACTCGCCATTGAGAAACAGCGTGCCGTTGGCAACGTGGATGCGATCCTCCTGAATGGGCAGCTCCGGCGTGTAGGCTTCCAGCCTGAGCGTTTCCAGAAGACTGGTGGCGCGGCGGGCCGTGCCGCTGGTGAAATGCGGGCGAAGCATCTCATAAATCTGCTTCCGAATGCTCTCCTCGTCAGCAACGCGGCCCTCCACCGTGAAAAAGCTGCCGCTGACGCATACCATCGGGTGCACCGCCAGAAAATCCTCACAGAACAGCACCTCGTTGAAGTGCTTGTCCTGCATCCAGCGGGGCGGTTCATTTCGTTCCATCTTCGTCCTCCCTGATCTGCCGGTTCCGCGCCTCCATCAGCGCCAGCCGGTTGTCCTTCTGCATGTCGGCCACCACCTCGGCGCGCTCCTGCGGCGTGCCGCAGGCTAGAATGTCCAGCATATTTCCGATGCGCTCGAGCATATGGCAGGCCTCCGCATAGCGCGGGTCGATGGCATCCTCCGGCGATTGCGGGGCACAATTCGTCTTCCAGTCCTGCAAGATTTGCAGGTAGTCCCCCAGCACGCGGAAGCAGTGCCGCTCGGTTTCCTCCTGCGATTTCCCGCGCTGTAGCTTTGCGAGAATGGACGGCTTCTGCCCGGTGATGCCGAAATCCGCCGCCAGCTTCTTCGCCGCGTCATAACCGCTCAGGTTGAACAGCCTTGCCGCAAGGTCGATTACATCGCCGCTTGCCCCGCAGCCGAAGCAGTAGAAGTAGTCCTCGTTCAGCTTCATGCTGGGCGTGCGGTCGGCGTGGAAGGGGCAGCAGACCATGTTGCCACGGTTTACTTCCAATCCGTAGTATTCGGCAGCCTCCTTCACGGGAACTGCCATCTTGATTTGTGTAAATAAATCCATACCTGTTTCCTCCTGTAAAATAATTGAACTTCGCCGTTCTGCCCGATGCCGTTCCTGCCCGAGTCCTTACCCCGGCGTTGCCTCTTCCTTGGTACGCTGAATGCGATACTTCTCTGGAAAGCATATCCTCATCGGA
>OGHJ01000396.1_pt1 | contig 67924 bp, 71 predicted proteins | sample 1571351 | NCBI WGS metagenome assembly OGHJ01 (sample SAMEA2582037, study PRJEB24529) | metagenome | biome: Human gut stool | place: China | collected 2011 | reverse complement strand
AATGATCCGTCCTGTCCTGTAATACCTGTGATTAGTGCTACTTTTCTTTCCATAATGGTAGAATCAATCAAATAATGTTTTTTGTTTTATGCTTGTGAAAATTCTTTGATACGTTGTTCTTCATTCAGGCGGCAAACCAACAGCCTTCCGTTCTTTTCCGCCACGATGTAACCGTCCAGTCCTTCCAGCACCACCTTCTTTTCGTTGGCCACGTGTACCACGCAGTTCCGGCAGTCGAACAATTTTACGTGATTACCCACTTGGGCATTCCCGTTTTCATCCTGCGGCAACAGCCCGTGCAGCGAGCCCCAGCTGCCCAAGTCGCTCCAGCCGAATTCCGCCGGCAGTACGTCAATTTCTTTCGCCTTTTCCATGACGGCATAGTCAATTGAAATTTTCTCGCAAGTGGGGAAGAGTCGTTTCAGCTCCTCTTGTTCCTTATCCGTAAATAAGGCAGGTTCCAGTTCATCCATCACTCCGGCTATCTGTGGTGCATACATCCGGATGGCTTTGGTAATGGTTTCCACGTTCCATACGAATATACCCGCATTCCAGAAAAAGTTTCCGGCAGCTACATACTTCAGCGCTGTTTCCTTATCAGGCTTTTCCTTGAAAGCCTCCACTTCGTAAATACCTCTGCTGTCAGCCTCTCCTTTGGCCGCAATATACCCATAACCCGTTTCCGGTCGGCTTGGCTTGATTCCAAGGGTGACGATGGCAGCTGATTCCGCTGTCTTTTCGAGTGCGGCAGCGATACACCGTGCGAATTCAGCGGTATTTATCACTAGGGCGTCCGAAGGTGTGACCACGATGTTTGCCTCCGGAAACTCCTTCTTGATTTTCCAGCAGGCATACGCTATGCAAGGCGCCGTGTTACGTGCTTCCGGTTCAGCCAGAATATGGCTTTCCGTTAATTCCGGCAACTGCGCCTTTACGATGTCTGTATACTTTTCGCTGGTTACTACCCAGAAATTCTCTATCGGGCAGAGCGGAAGAAAACGCTCTACGGTAAGCTGTATAAGCGATTTACCACATCCCATCACATCAATAAACTGTTTGGGATATTCGGGGGTGCTCATAGGCCAGAACCGGCTTCCGATTCCACCTGCCATGATAACGACGTGATTTTGCATTTGTGTTTATATTAGTTTAAAAACTGCTTTCCAGTCATATTCCCCATCTTTAAATGTTTGAGAGAAGGTTCTAGATCCACAGCGCAGAATATATGCTGCAAAGATAATAATAAGTAACATGATGGGGATATTCAGTGGAAATAGATTATTCATTTTATCAGTGAATAAGGCAGATTGCACTAAGTAAATTTCTAAACAAAGTCCTCCTACAAATTTTATTATTCCTCCTAGATATTTTGTGGTATACCATCTTTTTAATGAATCACTACTGCATACTTTATAAAAATAGTAGGTAATGAATAATAGAGGAATGAGTGAGATGATTTGTAATTCAGAGAATAAAACATATTTTTTCCCAGCAAATAGTATTGCATAATACACAAGAATACTGCCAATTAATTTGACTAAATCAGTTTTGAGATTAAAATGCCATTGTCTTTTGGTGATTCCCATCATGGCACCCAATAACATGAATAAAAAATAATGTCCCCATTTAAAATAAGTCGCTCCATACATGTTATAATTTGCTGGTCGCTCCATTGTGTAATACCAAGCAATACAGATTAATATTACCACTCCAAACACCCATTTCAAATGAGATAACATGAAACGTTGTATAAAATAAAGTATTACATAATAAATCATGATACAAGTGACAAACCATCCGCCTCCATGAATTATGGTATAATCCATGCTATAATTTTGCTTTAATAGGAAAGCTCCCAATATGGCCCATGCAAATACTGTTGGATAGATTCGATTAATTCTTCGTTTATACCAGTTGTCAAATCTTCCCATTCTTCCTAGAAACAAGGTAAAGCCAGAGCAAAAAAAGAATAATACATCTCCAATAGCTCCTCCTGTAGCTAATACGCTGTATTTTCCATAAAGTAATTCCATGTGAGAGTTGGTTATAAGCAATGCGGCAAAAAATTTTAGGATGTCAATACCGATATTTCGTTCTTTCATGTTATTTGATGGAATTTTAATTTATTAAAGATTTGTAGAGAAGTTCAATTTTTGTGTTGATAGTATCAATATTGAAAATTGTTTGGGACAGTATGGTGGATTGTTCTGTAAGATGATTTCTTAATGTCTCATCTTTCATCATACGTCCCATTTGAATAGCAAGTTTATCGCAATCTCCTGGCTGAAAAAGCAGAAGGTTCTCTCCATCTTTTGCAATGTCTGGAATTCCCCCTACTGGAGTAGTAATAACAGGCAAGCCGTATGCCCAAGCATCTAGCACTGCCATTGGAAAGCCCTCTGCATAGCTGGGCAAACAAAAAATAGATGCTTCTTTGAAAGCCTTGTCTTTATCTTTTCCATTTATCCATCCCAAAAATTGTGTCTGTGATTCAATTCCTAGTTCTTTTGCTAGTTTTTTTCCGTTATCAATTTCTCCATTTCCGGCAAAAACAATTTTCCAGTCAGGGTATTGAGATGCTATTTTAGCAAAGGCTTTAATCATGTCAGCATATCCCTTTCTTTTGTTTACAGTACCAGCATATAATATGATATGCTGTTTTGTGTATTTTCCTGGGAGAATTTCAGTCGTACAAGGATTATAAATGACTTGTATTTTATCTCCTAAATGAAAAGTGTCATTTACGTATTTTTTCCATAGCTGAGATAATACAATTACTTTATCGGCATGGCCGAAAAGATATTTGTATACTTTTTGATATTTTCCATTGATAGTCGTCTCAGGAGAGAATGCATGAAAATGTACAATAACTTTCTTTTTCCATAGCTTAGACCACCACATGAAAAGACATTTTCGAATAGCTGATGGAGGTTCACTTGTATGAATATGTACGATATCATAAAACGGAAGATTTAGCATAAACAGAATCCATCCTTTGCAAAAATAGAATAATTTGAAAATACTACCTTTGTCAATATGAGTTTCAATCCATTTACAATGAAATTCTTTCCATTGCTCACCTTTCTGGTGAGCTTTTATAACGGAAGTGATTCCACCTCTTGTTTTATGTGAAGTTGCAATAACTAATACTTTTGTCATTTTATATTTTATATTTATTCCTTTGTATAGTTAATTCTTCTCGAGTTAGCCTTTCCTTTTCGGGATAAAGTTTTTTTTCGTGTTCTAATATTTCATCTATAGTAAATCTGTATTTTATAATTTTTGCTGGTACCCCTCCAATTATTGCATATGGCGGACAAGATTTGGTGACTACGGCTCCAGCAGCTATTACTGTTCCTCTGCCAATTATGACTCCCTTTAAAATTGTTATATTGGCACCTGTCCACACATCATCTTCTATTGTGACTGGAGCATCATTTTGAGGTAATTTTTCATGTGAATCAATAATAAATTTTCCTACTACATCAATTCGATGATCACCTGTTATGATGGTTGGGTGAGGGCCGAATATAACTTTTTTCCCTATAGTTAAGGGAGCCTCAGTGCAATAAAACACTGCCCCTTTGGGTATACTAGTGTAATCGTTTATACTTAAATTCCATAATCCCTTAAAATCTGAACATGTGGGGCGTATGTAAACCTTTTTCCCACAAAATTTCATACTTTTTTTATAGAAAGGGGTCCAAATTTTATCCCAAATAAAAGGAATTGAAAGACTAATTTTTATACCTATGTTCATATTTTAGAATTTCTACTTTTTTATGACTCTAAGGAGTTTGCTAATTCCTGTTTTTCGAGCTATTGGAGCTAATATATTGGCTTTGATATTTTCGATAGGTGTATAATAGCCATAATTTTTATTACAATAGTCAAAGCCTTTCTCTTGATAATCAGTCCAAAATTTTCTTCGTTTCTGTACAGGCTCTGTTGTATGTTGTTGTAAGCAAGCTTGTAAAGCTGGCTTTAAATCTGTTCGTATATTTTCAATTTTATTTTGAATTTGTTCAAATATATATTTCCCTTTAGGAGAATTAATTAGAATACAAGAAACCCCTAGTGGGTCTTCGAATTTTGAGTCTATGGCTTTAATATTCCAATAGTCTCCTATAGTAAGGTCTGAAGCTCGGTATGTGTTTGTGAATATACAATTATAGCAGGATGGCCGATTAATAAGGCCTTTAAAGAAAAGATTGAGGAATGTATTATTGTGTATAATCTTATTGTTTTCTTTTATTTGAAAACTATATGATTTTCTCCAACCTAGACTTTTATCTCTGAAAGAAATATTAGTGGGGGCATACTTCTTTAATATTTCATGTAAAATGAGAGGACTTGGAACACTATGACACAAAATATCTACAATTACTAATTTTGGATAATCTTTTTTTAAGAAAGAAAGTAGACCTGCTGTTTGACAGGGAGTACCAGTAAAGAGAAGCCATTTATCTTGTTCTAATAATGTCTTAATATCTTGAAAGGTATTGCTTAATTCACTTTGTACGTATTTTGAACCTCGCATTTTATTCCTTCCTTCTGTTGTAAATGTAATAGTATGTTCTACTTTCTGGGTTGATGTATTATACACAGCTCCACATATACCACCTTGTAGTTGGAGTATGTAATCAGATAAGACAGTAAATATTCCTCCAGAGGTACTGTTTAATCTAATATTTTTGTCTTTACACTTTGCAGCATATACAATAGGCTCTGTAAAGCAGTTTATAGGTCTTTGGTACTTTTCTTTTCTCCAAGGACAAACTTTAATGCATATTCCACATTGTATACATCTTGTTTCATCTACTATTGGATATTTAAATCCTTCATAATCTGAACTCATTGTAATACATTGTTTAGGACAACTTTGTGCACAAGCTGTACATCCTGAACAACTATATTTATTGTTTAAGGCATCAATGTGTTTCATTGTAAGTTAGTTCTCTATAGCATTTAATAGATATGATATTGAATCCTGTCTTAATTCATTTAATTTTTTATTTGGTTCATCATAATTAATATGTGAAGGCAATTTATCAACGTCCTCAATATTAGTGAGCAATCTTTCTGGCAATCCTACGTTGTTTAATAATGTTTGAGCGCGTTGAGGAGAGTTACGTTTGATAACACTGATAAAATCTTTATTAAAGTTTATGGCAAAAGCTGTTCCATGGAAAGAATTAGTTACTATATATTCTGCTTTATCAAAAAGCCATAAGAATTGCGCTGGGCCACAATGGGGGATTTTTATATCAACATTTGGATGTTTCTTAGCCATATTTGTTATTAGGGCGACTTTCCAGCCATAGTAGTCTGCTATTTTTCTTGCATAACTTACTACTTCATCTAATTCATCTATGTAGTATACTAAAACATATTTTTCTGTTATTGTACATTTTTTGGAATATTTTAGCCATTCTTCCTTGTCTATTAATAGAGTGGGATCCAAAACGACTTTCACCTTTCTGTGTAAGAAGGATTCTAGCTGTTGACTCCCTGCTAATTCTCTTGTGCTAAGATGAGTAAAATCATTTAACCATTGTTTTACTTGGATTTGTTCTTCTTTATTAAAAATATATGAGCCAACAGAAGAACCATATGCAATCTTTTTGTATCTATTATTAGGGGCAAATGCTAAAAAATAGGCTGGATTTAGTTTTCCCAATCCACCGCATAATGGATTCCATATTTGGTCGCTTCCTGTAATTAATAAATCATATTCTTCATTGAAAGAACTTAATTCTTTTAATGAGTTATATCTATATTTTGATAACATTGGAGATATAAATGATCTATATCTATATAAACGGGGAAGATTATATAATTTATAGATTATATTGAGAGGGAACTTGTATAATCTAGGGTGATTAGGTATTTTTCTATAATCAATAATAGAAGCATCATATCCATTCTTTCTAAGGAAAGAAGTTAAAGCAAAGGCTTGTAAGAATGCTCCATAATTTAAATCACTATGTATTGTTATTATTCCAATTTTTTTCATTGCTTTATTAGTTTATTAAATAAGTTTATCCATAGAGGCATTATTTTATCTGCAGAATATCTTTGAACATTTTTTTGTGCATTATATCCCATTTTTATTCTTTTATTATCATCCTTCATAAGGAGCACTGTTTTAGATATAAAATCATTTTCATCACCTTCATCAATGCAAAAACCATCTTCTCCGTTCGTTATAATATCTCTAGGTCCGCATTTACATGCAAAAGCAATGACTGGTAGTCCACATTGCATAGCTTCTGTTAAAACTAGTCCCCATCCTTCATATCTTGATGTCATTAAAAGTAATGAATTTTTTTCATATTCTTCTATGATGTTTTTAGAAGCTTGATGTATAATTATTGAATCTTTGAGTTCTTTTTCTGCAATCAATTTTTTTAGTTTGGTTTCATCTTCTCCTTGTCCATAGATATTTAAAATCCATTCAGGACATTTTTTATGTATTTTTTCCCATATTGGTATTAGTATATCAAACCCCTTTTGCGCATCAAGTCTACCTACTGCTATGGCTTCATTTCTAGTTGTGTTAATGGTAGGACTAGTTCTAAATGTTAATATGTTGGGGATGTTCAATACATTTTTAATTTTCGATGACCATGAAAGTTTATCTTCTTCCGTTAATACAACAAACTGGTCATATTTTGGTATGATGACATTTTCTTCTTGCCAACATTTTAGGTAATATGCAAATCTTGTAATTAATGGAAACTTAAAAGCTTTTGCCATTAATTGTTTATGTTTTCTACAGAAGTGAAATTCTAAAATTTTTTTGCTTCCGTCTTTAATATCAGGTAAAAAGGATGCCTCATGTGTGAATGTAGAGATTGTAATATCTGGTTTTATTTGGTATAAGATATTAGATAGAATTTCTTTATGCTTTTTTTGTAGTAGCCTTTTTTTATAAATCCTAGTAAAAAGAGGAAGCTTTAAAAGAGAATCATAATCTAGATTAAGATCTATGAGTCTTATTTGAGGTAATAGTTTATAATATGGAGCTTTCCCTTTTTGTATTGCTGTTATTATTGTAACGTCATAGTGACAGGTTTCTGCTAAATAATTAGCTTTTATTGAAATGATTCGTTCAATTCCACCAGGCTTATAGAGTTGTGGTAGACAATATACAATTTTCATTGTTTTATAGATTGATTATAAACTTCTAAATATCTCTGTGCACACAATTTCATTGAGAATTCTTTTTCAAAAGTTTCTGTTACTTTATTCTTGTCAATTATAATTGTCTTATCTAAATATGAAATAATAGCATTATATAATGATTCTTCACTAACATCATCTGATAAAATACCATTTTCTCCATTTTTTATGACGCTGGGAATTCCGCCTACTGGAGTTAAAATGGGAGTTACTCCGTATGACATTGCTTCTAGAAGGGAAATTGGTAATCCTTCCCATTTAGAACTTAAAACGAAACAATTGGATGTGGAAAGGTAATCAGCAATGTTTTGTTTAGCACCTAAAAAATATATGCCTTTTGAAGCAGTACGTTTAATTTCTTGTCCTAATTGAGTTTCAAATCCTCCTCCACACATTAACAGAATAAGATGCTTATTTTCGTTCAATAATCTATTGAATACATTCATTAGCATCATTTGATTTTTCTGTGGATGGCATCGAGCAACATGAATAAAAATAATATCGTCTTTATGAAGTTTATAAGATTCTATTTCATCCTTTACGCTGTTTAGCATATTTGTTGTTTGTGGCTTACTTCTTCCATTATCTATTTGTATGGAATTGTTATTTTTGTAATAGGTGATATATGATTTATTGCTTAAATCAGAAATTGTAATGGGTTTAATATGTCTTCGATAAAAAAATCTATTAAAAATATCTTGCCCTTTTATTCCTGTACAAATTTCTGCAGGGTTATGCAATGTATGGAAGTATTTTATTCTTGGACATAAATAAACCAACGGAAAAAGGTAAATTAGAGTGTTCAGGTGGGCATTAATGATATCAGGTTTTATTTTTTTTATCGCATTATATACTTTAAAGAAGGCTTTCCATGTTAATCCTTTATTTAGTCCCAAATTGATTAAATGAACTTTATCAGAAACTTCGTTCAAATAGAAACTTGCACCAGGAATATCTTTGCGCACGATAAGAAGAAGATAAACATCACATGTTTTTGCTAGTTCGTTTGCTAAGTCTACGGTAAATCGTTCAGCTCCTCCTCCTGTTAATGAATAAATTAATTGAACTATTTTCATGACTCTTGTTTTATTAAGTTTATAATTCTTTTTGCTTGATAATTGCAATTAAATTCTTTTTCTACTAACTTATGAGCATTTTTCCCTATTTCTGTATTTTTTGTGGGATTATTTACAGCTTCAATTATTTTGTCTGCTATTTCATTGGGCTTATTAGGATGGACTATATATGCATTGAAACCATCTTTTAAGTAGTTTGTTGCTTCTCCTACTGAAGTTATAATGACCGGTTTACTAAAGGAAAAATATTCTCCCATTTTTGTTGAAAAACAATATATATTTTGTTGAGTCTCATATTTATTTATTATAGTTAGAAAACAGTTCTTCTGATATCTTCTTAATTCTGTTTCTGAAAGAAAACCTGTAAATTTGACATTTTCTTCTATGGAATATTTACTTATAATTTGCTTTATCTGTTTAGAGTGGGGGGAGTCTTCAATATTGCCAGTTAAATAATAGTATATAGGGATTGATATTTTCTTTGAGGCAATACCAAAAGCTTCAAGCATTCCTAATATTCCATCTTTTTGTTCAAGTAAAGTGCCTGAGTGAAAGATATAAAGGGGTTTATTCGGCCAATCTTCTCCTTGTAAATTTTGTTCTACTATAATGGGAACCTTTATTATTTGGGCTTGTGGTGCGTATTTATGAGCTAAGCTAGCAAGTGGTTCTGATATTGCAAGGAAATAATCGTAGTGATGAAAGACGTTTTTTAGCATTATCGTTCTATGCCTTATTGTGGACTTAGTTTCTATACTCGTTCCATATGGAAGTTCATTTAATTCCATTATTGCATTAATTTTCTTGCAATGGGCTATAAAAGCACATAAATAGTGCCATATTATTCCTCCTTCATATACAATGATAAAATCTTTATTTTTAGGTTGTGCATGAGTATAGATGAAAAATAAAGTATTAATGTATCCATATATGTCATTTATTTTTCTTAGAAAGATATTTCTTTTTCTTAGTGGTGATCCAGACATATATTTATAAAAAATACCATTTTTATCATAGCCTGAACTGCTTGTGTTTTTAGGCTTTCTTCCATATTTCTCAGAAGAAACAGGTAATAGGATTTCAATACCTATATTTTCATTCTTAAAGCCTTTAGCATAGGATTTTACCCTTGCAACACTAGCTTGCCCATTAGGATAACCATTTTTTAGAATAAAAAAGCATTTCATAAATGTATATTATTTTATTTTGATGATATAATGTATGAAAGTGTAAGTTTTATAACACATTTAATAACTTTTTTTATTAGACCTAAATATCTTTTTAACGAGTAATTTAATATACGAGGTCCAATTTTTTTTATGCACCACCAATTAAAATGTAGTTCCATATAAGAACGGTCCTTGTTTAATTTATAGCTTTTGTTGTTTACTAGAGAATTTGTTTCATAATAATATGCTCTTAGTGGTTCGTTGAAACATATTACTTTATAGTGTAAGCCAATCGAGAACCATAAGAAGCTTTCGTTATAGAAATGTCCATTAATTTGTGGAAATTTTATTTGTTTTAAAATATCGGTTCGTACAATTCCCCAATGTTCGCCATAAATATTATATTTATATTCTAGTTCGATATTATCAGAGATTAAACCATCGTAAGGGTATTTATCTCCAATGATATTGTTGTCAACAGGATTATAACAGCAAACGTTGATACCAGAATATTTTGTCTTTAGGAAATCTTTAGAAGCTATTTCATTTGCTTTTTGATTAAAGAAACTTAATGTGTTAGGCTTAAAACTATCATCACAATCAGCCGAGAGAAAGAAATCGCCTTTTGCCATCTTTACGGCTTTGTTCCATGCAACATGTTTTCCCTGATTTGTTTGGGTTAAAAAAATGATTTTATCAGATAACTTCTGATATTTTTTTATAAGAGATTCTGTTTTCTTTTGGCTTTCATCTTTTGAACCATCATTTATTATTATCCATTCATAATTTAAGTATGTTTGTGAATCAACAGATTGGAATACTCGTTCAATTGTATTTTCTCCATTATAACATGGAGTAAATATTGTAAAGAAATAATTTTTCATATTAGATGCTAAACTTAATCTTTGATATGATATTTAATATTATGTGCATAAGTTTATTTGTCATATAAGATATCGTAATTATTAGAATGATTAGAATTGTAAAATATACCCAATGGTTTATTTCTCCGAAAAATGGTAATTTTACTATATTTTCAATAAGCTTTAGATGGATAAGATAAAGTTCATAACTTAAAATTCCTAACAGGGATAATATACTATTTAAGATTGGGAGTTTTATTGTATTTAGTGTCCATGATATAATATGGCATAATCCTGGAGTAATAAAAAGAAAAGTTAGTTGGAATAATCCTCCACAAAATAAAATGCGTAAAGGACTGTGTTTAAGTGAAAATAATAAAACAAGCCCAATAAACATTAGTATTGTGTTCCTGAAATAGTAACTTCTGTTAAAATAGCTAATAGGACAAATGCCATGATATATTCCAAGTATGAAAATAGGAATTCTTGAAATAGATAGCATTCTAAGGTCATTTGTTATTGATAGATAATTGAAACTGATAGTTACCAATAAAATTATAATAAAAGAAATTATTAGGAACCTAAACTTATATTTCTGGATTAGTTTATAAAGTATAGGAAAAGATAAGTATAATAGTAAAATTGTTGGTACGTACCAATCATATCTATTGTGGTTAATCCAGTGCCCAATGGTCGAAATACTATAAAATAGAGTATTCCAATTATTTTGATATATACTATATAAGATGCATATAAAAATATATGTTGGAGCTAACCGTAATATTCTCCTTTTATAAAAAAGATTGATGGCATGTGAATGGTTTTGTTGTAGACATTTATTCCAACTACGAACTAGGCCAAATCCAGATAGATACAAAAAAATATCTACACCTCCATATCCGTTTCCTAATATTGAATCTAAGAAGCCAAAACTATATGGAGAATTTTGGGTTAATATTAAATGATAAAGAATTACCCATATTATTGCAATTCCCATTAATTCTGATCTATATTTTGATATTAAATCCATATTCTGTATTTTATGATTATGAAAATTTTCCAAAGAATATATTTCGAAACATTGACTAATCGATGCTTTAATGTTGTATGCCTTTGTATTGGAGAAATTGAGTATATATTACAGATTTTTTTTTCAGTTTCTTGCCATTTTTTCTTATATAGATGATAGTTACCTTTAATCCAAGGTTTATTCCAATTAGTAAAATGTATGATTGCTGGATGTTGGTAGACTTCCTTAAGTTGTTTTTTGTGATAAGGTAATACATTAGGCTTAAATCCAAAACAATGGTTTGTTACATTAAATCGTAATGGAATCGTTTTAATTTTATTTTGGAATACATAATTTATAACATCTTGATCATTTATTGCAAATTTCTTGGAATTTTCCTTTATGAAACTCCAAAATAGATCATTTTCTGCAGCTTGTCTCCACATTTCTAAATTCAGTATCATTACTCCGGAGTTAATATAGGGGCTATTTTCTGGAATGTTGCATCTCTTTTTATGTTTAATACAATCAGGAGTATCTTCAACAGCCGCTAAGGCATAATTATTAATATTTATATTAAATAGATTTGTTATATTATCTACAATTAGCATATCTACGTCTAGATATATAATTTTTTTTATATCTTTAGGAACGAGATAGGGGATGTAAAGTTTGAGAAACATAAATCGAGACCATGTCCGTTCCATACATTTGAGCCAATCTAGTTCACTGGAATCGATTTGTAATATGTTGATTTTTGTGAAGTTATTATTCTCCCATTTTGTTAAATGTTGTTTGTTTTCTTCTGAAAGTTCACATGTAATAAGAAATATAGTGAAATTTTCATTGTTATTATCCAATAAAGATTGTAATGTGACAAGGAACTGGAGAATGTAATTGTTGTCAGCAACGAATACTATAGATTTTTGTTCTGTTTTCATTTTTTAGTTTTATAGAAGTTTTACCTAGCATGATTGGATATTTTTTTTTGAAATATTTTATTGGTACTAAAGTAATTAATAGTATAATAATTCCCAATATCCAATATGGTATAATGGAAATGTCATATCCAATCATTTTAAGTATTCTAGATATAATGGATATTATTGTAGAGTGAATACCTAAGATTAGAAGTGTGCCAATTGATATATCTTCTATAAAGGTCGTTTTTATAAATCTTTCTATTGAATAAAATAAGAAAGAAAATGAAATAAAATATAAGGGTGGTATTATATTATATAGAATATAATTATTTCCATATAGGCTAGAATAAATATCTATTGTTCCCATTTGTTTAGACATTATGTATAAACAACATAGACTTAATATAGCACAAAAGAATGCTATGCTTTTGGGTATCTTTTTTAAAACTTCTACGAATTTAACCTTATGAATATATACGCCGACGATGAAGAAGAAATAACAATGAAATATTCTTTCTATTAGAAGGTTATTTAATAGTGGAAATATATTATTTATTTTTAATAAGTGATATATTGTACATATTATTACGAGAATTAATGTGGAAATCCATGAATGAAATTTGTCTGTAAGTATTTTTAATAGAAAGAGTATTTCAATATACCAAAGACCTGTAAAAATATCTGAACTTATTTGACTTGAAGGGAAAAGGATAAAGCTATTAATTGGATATAAAATGTAGATTTTTAAATCCCATGGAATTTTAAATCCATAAAATAGAATTATAAATCTATATAATAAATTAAATATAGATATAATAAAAACAGGAAAGAAAAGAGACTCGAATGATTTTTTTATTGAGGATGGTTTATATAAAAAGCCGGATACAATAAAAAAACATGGCATATGGAACGTATATATCCATTGTTTAAAATCAGGATTAGTTGTTGTTATATGTCCTAGAACCATTAAGTAAATAAGGATTGTTTTTATACAATCAATCCAATATATTCGATTTTGTTGAATCATTCTATCTTTCTTATAATTTTACAAGGATTTCCTGCTGCAATGGTATTTTCAGGAATGTTTCCTGAAACTACACTGCCTGCTCCGATGACACTATTTTTACCAATAATACTTCCCTTTAAAATAATGGAATTAGCTCCTATGAAAACATTGTCACCTATAATAACCGGTGAGGTTTTAATATCTCCATTATGTCTATTATTAGGATGAATGGGATGCCAATCAGAATCTGTTATCGTTACATTTGCACCAATAATGCATTGATTCCCAATCTTTATACAGTTAAAGGCTCCAATTGTGACTCCAGAAAAACCGCAATCTGAACCTATTTGTATACATGCATTAGGAGTTAATGTCGAGATTATGCATCTTTTATTGCATCCTAATAGATTCCATTCTGTAGTAGAGTTAAAAGTACATTTTTCTGATATTGTAATTTGGGAATGTGCCGTTTTATAGAATGTTGTATAACCAATGAATTTACAATTTTTCCCATACTTGATGCTTTTAATGTTTAAGTCAACTTTTTGGATAAAAGAACAGAATAATTCTATTAATATGAAATAATATTTTCGTATTCTATTTAAAGTATATAAAATCATTTTTTGTTATATATTGTATTGTATATGTTTAGCATTTGCAATGCATTGGTCTTTGGATCATGTCTCCTTTGGGCTTCAATTTGTTCTTGTTCTAATATTGATTTAGAATAATTCCCTGCAAAAATATTGCACACATGATAAGCTAGTAATTCAGGCTCATCATATCTGTAATAGAAACCAGTTTTATCATGAGTTATCATACTTCCAACTCCCCCAACATATGAAGATATAGTTGGTACTCCAAGCAATTGTGCTTCGCCCACTGAATTAGGACTGTTTTCTATAGCAGAAGATGAGACAAAGACATTACATTTTAGATATTGATTACACATTTGTGCTTCTGATAGCCCATTATAACATACTATTTTATCCTCCAGATTGTATTTTTTTATCAAATATCTTAAATATTTTGCATATGATCCCATTTTTATTTTCTCTTTCAATTTGTGTGGATTTAAATCTAATGAGGATCCTATATAGACTCTTGTTTGCGGATATTTTTCAATAATTAAGGGAAGTGCTTTTAAAAACACATGAAATCCTTTAATAGGGTTCTTAGCTTGGCTTATGAAGATGGAATATGGTTCACAATTGTTGTATTCCCATTTTTTGTTATAAAATGATGGACGTAAGGTTTCGTTGCAGAAATAATAAGTTGCGTTGGAATTGATAGCCCAGGTATGTGCTTTATCCCATTCGGTTCTTCCAATGATATTATTGACGCTTTGAATTAACTTTAGTTCAGTTTTACCTTTTCTTTTGTATGATTTTTGTCCATCAAAAATAGTACAATGTTTGATTAATTCATATATGGTTGTGTATTTTAGAAGTCTTATTCTATTCAAATGTGATAAGTAGTATCTAGAACATACGCTTAATAATCCTTGAATTGAAACTACGTATTCTAAATCTGGGTTTGCATTTAAAAAATAATAAGCATTTTCTTGTTCAGTACCATGTATATGAACTAGATTAGGATTAAAACTCTTAGTTATAATTTTGCAATATTCGATATTTTGATTTCTATTCTTTTTACAAAATTCTGGCATGACATAATAAGTAATATTATTAATTTTCTTTGTTATTAAAGAATTTACTATATTGCTGAAACATAAAACTGCATATTCATTGTTAGGACCTTGCTGTTTGATTGCAGATAATGATGAAAACATCCATCCTCCTCCAAAAGATACAGGTTGGTTTAAGTATAGTGATATATCAGGGAGTAAGATATTACTAATCCAAAGTATGTTCATGTTGTATATGTTTTTTTTATTGTTATCGATGTATATAATCCAATAATTTGTATATTATTTTTAGATTAAACTTTGCAAAAAGATATAACTTGAATTTACCAAGAAAAGGAGCATGTAGTGAGTATAAATTTTTTATACTTTCTGGATAGAAACTTTTTATTTCCTCAAAATCTCGATTTTCTGGGTATTTCAGTAAGGCCATTTTTAAACCGTTTATTCGGTTAGATAATACGGGCTCTAATTCAGATAAGTTTATATTCTTCTTTTTTAGATAATGCAGAACTTTTTTGAAGTTATAGTATTCTTCATAACATCTCTTTTTTATTCTTTTATCAGAGAAACTAAGTGATGTGTTATTAATTCTATAATGATATAATAATCGTGGTACATAAGCCCATTTCTTAGCATTGAGGAAATGTTGTGTTGTGAGTACTAAGTCTTCTAGTTGATTAAACCGAGTGAATTCGGTTTCTGGAGTATATAAATTTTTGGATATGAGTTTATTCCATACGGCACTATGAAATTCTCCTGTGAGAAGTTTCTTTAGAATTTCAATTTGAGAGTCAGTTTCATAATTATTAATAATTTGTTCTGATTGGGTAGTCGTTTCTATAAGATAGTCACACCAAACAATTTCTGCTTTTGATTCTAATGCTTTTTGCACTAGTGACGATATGTAATTAGGTTCTACCCAATCATCAGAATCAACGTGAATAATATAAGAGCCGTGACAGTATTTTAAACCTGTTGCTCTTGCTTGAGGGAGTCCTTCATTTTGCTGTTTGTTAATGATGTAAATGTCTTTTTCCCTTTGCGGATATTCTTTAATTAGAGATTCTAGAATCTTAATAGAATTGTCTGTAGTATGATCATTAACGAATATAAATTCAATGTCAGGATAATCTTGCTCAAAGAGTGATCGACTACATTTCTCAATATATTTTTCAACTCCAAATACAGGAATAACGATGGATACAAGAGGATATATATTGTTATTCATATATAAATATTATATCGTCAATATCATTTAACCATGTTTGATAGAATCCACTGTTCTTTCCGTAGTTATTATCTATAAAAGTGCATGGCTTTTCTAATAAAGTTGCTAATATTGCAATATGCAATCTGGTTGTATAGATATAATTATAAGAATTTACAAATTGGATAGCATCATTTATAATAGATGGCAGGCAAACATATCTCATAAAAAAATCTTCGGTCCAAGTAGTTTTATATTTGCAATATTTCCCTATTATACCTAATCGATTCATCAAATGATTGTATTTTGCATTAAAGAATCTGATAGTATTTAGGCATTTATAATTTCTAGGCATTTTTTCCATTGAAGGCCAATCATGAATATCTGTTGGTCGGGTGAATTCTATTTTTGGCAATTTTTTTGCTTCTTTATCAGCTCTGGAAATAAATAAATCTTTATTTATTGTTTTACTTTGCTTCCTCTTCTTTTTATTTATAAACGTTTCTGATATACAAAATGCCATATCTGGCAATAAATAAATATTTTGCTTGAGGTATTGTGATAAAATATCGTATGATTTTCTATCTCTAGCACATAAATGGATATCATTATGGGTTGATATAATATTTAAGTCTTCATTTAGTACTTGAGAATCAGAATAGTATATTGTTTGTGGTAAAAATATAATTCTATTATGAGGATATTGTTTTACGACTTTCAGTTTAAATTCCTGGAAATATCTCCATAAATCTCCAAAATTACCTCCACCTTGAAGAAGAATCGTTACATCATTGGGTATATTCTCAAAGTGGAAGGTATCTGCACTTCTTGTATATAATAGGTTGATATTATGCTCTTTAAGAAGGTGTATAGTTCCTAGCCAAATAAGTAAATCTCCTGTATTTATATGGTATGGAGCGTCCAATAATATGCATTTCTTCCCAATTAAAGGTATGATTTGATTTTCAATTAGATGTTTCAGTTTTTTCTTTTTTTCTTGAAAGGTGCTCATAATTCAGTACTATATATGAAGTTTCTTTTTTAAAATATTGATAGTTGATTGTCGTTCTTGTAATGTTAATCCTATTGTATAAATAAGTGGTATAGACACTATTAAAGATAGGATTGTGGTTGTTATTATTGAAATAAATGGTGGAATGGATAGTACGTTTTTTATAACAAATGGTAAAACAGAGGATGCTAAAGCTATTATCATACTTTTAAGAATTACTTCTTTTGTCCATAGAGCTATTTTAAAAGTTGGTAGTAGTTTCTTGCAATAAATTAATCGTATAATGACTAATATAATATTCACGAAACAACGAACTATCATAATATTATAAGGAGGATACTTTAAAAATAATAGTATCCAGCTGAGGATTATATTGAGAAAATAAACAGAGGATATTATTATTTGATATCGTTTTATGTTTTTGTTGGAGTAAATGAGCATCCATAATGGAGCCGATATTGCTTCTAAGTAAATATATCCAAGTGATAAGTTACAAAATTCTGATGAATATTGTGGATAATCTCCAAGCCATATGTGAAGTAGGTTTTTACTTTCAAATATGATAGGAATAGCAAATATAAGTAGGAGAAAACTTGATAGTTTTGAAGTCTTTATTAGTAAATCTTTGAGGTAGTTGTTGTCTTTGGCTACGTAAGATTTTGTAATAGCAGGATTGAATGCTGTTTGAAAATTAGTAATAAAACCATTTACAACATTAACAATCGTATTAGCTACTCCCATTGCAGCGTTAACTACTACAGAGGTAAATATATTAATGAGTACTGATACTCCTTGGTTCGTTGCAACAACTGCAGCTTGTCCAAATAGACTCCATCCGGTAAAAGAAAATATATCTTTTAATTGAGATTTATTCTTAACAAACATCCATTTGCACATTTTAAAATTTCTATAGCAGTATATGCGATAAATGCTAACATTGAAGATTCCTATGATGAAAATTAATAATGCATATACAATTAGTTTATCAAAGTTTATGTATTGAATTAAAACTATTATTATTAGTTTAAATATGACATCAAAAATTGTGAAGTAGGCATAAATGTTCATCCTTTCATGGGCTATTATAACAGCTTGAAAGGGGGTCTGCATGATGTTAACAATTGCGGTAATAACAGATAATTGGTAAACTATATTGGCTGCAAATTCACGCCCTTCAGGGATATTAAGTTGAGTATTAACGAACCAAACTCCAATAGTCTCGGCTAAAATAAAAATAACAATAGAAATAAAAATATGACTTAGTACACAAAGATTGAATGTGCTTCGTTGAGTCTCGTCTGTACCTGTTTCTATTTCTGCTGTAACATATCTTCTTGTTGCATTCGATAATCCTGAATTAAGAAAAGAGAAAAATATTATTATACCTCCTACTAGATTGTATATTCCATAGTTTATTTCGCCTAGGGTATTAAAAACAATTCTGGCAGTAAATAATGATAATATTAGCAATATTGCCATGCGTAAATACATTATCAATGTATTCTTCAAAATTCGTTTATTATTTCCCATTTTTCTTTATTAGGATCTTGTTAATTTTTTTATAGTAATTAAAAATGTTTTATTTCCTTGGTTAATTAAATAAGGATTTAGACATAAACCCATTACTATGAATATTGTAATATTCATTGGATCTATATTGTTATTTTCTTCTATGAAAGCCATAAACCATCTGAAGGCTAAATATACTCCTATTATTTTTATATATGTGTTATGGGATTTAAAAACAGAATAGTATATTGATGTGATAAAACATAAAAAATATAATCCTAGTCCAATACCTCCAGCCCATGTAAATATATTACAGGCAGAAACTTCTGAAGTTCGTTCTGCTTTTTTTACAGAGTTCGAAAATTGTTCCTGAAATTTAGAGTCATATCCATGTGCAAAAGTACGTCCAGTCCATATATAGTTATTATTAATTGATGACGTGATAACTTCTTCATAAAGCAAGGTTCTTGTATCAGCATAGAATTGATCTTTTTGGTTTTGACCAGATTCAAATATGTTATAAGTACCGGTTATTCCTAAATATAATAATATTATAGGTCCTATCAATAACATAATGCTTAAGGCCTTGGATAAGAAGTTTATGATTGATGTTTTTTTTATCTGTAAAAGAAATAGGCAACCTAGTGCCGCTATTCCGCGTAATAGATTTGCTCTTGTTCCAATATCATAAATTGACATTACAAATAAAATGCAGTATATTATTTTCCATTTAATATTTATTTTGGGAAGGAATATTATTATTATGTGTATTGGAGTGAGGTACCATCCCCAACATCCTGGCATCATAAGTGGGGAGAGAATTAGAAATATGGGAATACCTATTTTTATATATTTCTGATAGAAGGATTTAATGTTTGATATTTCTGAAAAAATGAATATCAACGAGATGGATAGTGTTGATAATGTATTATGTGTAAAAAAAGCAATGTTTTGTTTGCCTACAAGATTCGATAAGCTTTCGAATAAAATAAAAAAACACCATAATAAATAAGTAATAAATATTCTTTTCCCTAATAAGATCGATTTATTTATTTTTTTTGTAAGAATAAAAATTAACAATAAGATTAAAGTTAATTCTATTATGATGGAAAATGTTAATGAATAGGTATGTCCACTCCAAACTAGCAAACAATTTATGATTGAATATAAAAAGAATAAATTGATAGCAATTTTCAGTAAAAAGGAATTATTCCCTCGCATTTTCTTTTCTTTATTGGTTATGACATGTTAATTATTGTTATAGGTTTGAATAAAATTCACTTAACATTTATATTATCATTTTGATATCCATATCCGTATCCATATCCATATTTCTTTCCATAACCGTATTTGCCATATTTCCCATAACCGTAGTAATAGCCGTTTTTACGCTGATTCATGTCGATACAGTTAACCAACGTACAGAGATTCGGAAGTTTATGGTCTTTCTTCAGTTCGTTAATGAGTTCATAGTGGCTCTTGTGGGTGTAGCCGGCGCGGCAGATATATACACTCAGGTCAGCTACACGGGCAATCAGCTGGGTATCGGTTACCATACCGATAGGGGCTGTATCCAGAATCACATAGTCAAAGTTTGCTTTCAAAATTTCAATGGCTTGGTCAAGGGTCTTCCGCGCTACCAGTTCAGTAGGGTTGGGAGGCACCGTGCCACCCGGAAGAATGTACAAATTATGTGATATTGTAGAAGGCTGACACAAAGAAAGTAAATTGGTGTGTTCTGGGTCAGCCAAATACTGAGTAATACCTTTTTCTTTATGAGAAATCTGGAACACTTTATTCAAACCGGGCTTGCGGATATCAAGGCCTACAATCACTACTTTTTTACCCATAAAGGCAAAACTACAGGCCAAGTTACCGGCGGTAAAACTCTTTCCTTCACCGGAACTGGTGGAGGTGAAGAGAATCACTTTTTGACCTTTCTGCAACATATATTGGATATTGGTACGTACGGAGCGGAATACTTCTTCCATCAAGTCATTGTGATTCTCATGGACGACAATTGGATTCCCTTTGGTATCTGCCATGGGCACGTCACCTACTACCGGCACATCGGTTATTTTTTCGATATCAGCGCGGCTTTCAATTTTGAAGCGAAGCAGGTTGCGTAGGAAAATGACAGCTACTGGGGCGCCAATTCCTAATATCAGGGCTAACAAGTAGTAAGTTCTGCTATTGGGGGATACTGGACCTCCGAAAAGTGGTTCTTCTACCATACGCCCATTATTGGCGGTGGCCGCCAAAGTAATGGCATTTTCTTCGCGTTTCTGGAGCAACATTAGGTAAAGACTAGCTTTAATTTCTTGTTGGCGGGTGATGCTAAGCAGTTCTTTTTCTTGGGTTGGGGCGTTGCTAATTTTTCCTTCAAATTTGCGTGCTTGGTTCTCCAAATCATTGCGGGTAATTTCCAATCCCTTCAAAACGCTATTGACCGAGGCTTGCACATTTTTACGTGTGGCTTCAATGGAAGTATCCAGATTAACAACGGCAGGGTTGTTTTCACTGGAAGTGCGAAGTAGACGCTTGCGCTCAGTCAGCATTTCGTTGTATTGTTCAACCACTTTTGTTAAAGCATTGTCGGCTAATCCGATATTGGCTGGAATCACTTCCATTTGGTTGGACGGATTGTCGATGTATTCTTTTAAGAATTGTACCAGACGAAGCTGAGTGGCATTGTCTGCACGTTTTTGTTCGTATTCTGCATTGCCTTGTAAGGCCAATTGCGCATCGGAACTTAAATCGGTCAGTCCGGCTTTTTGCTTGTAGCTGGCCAACTCACTTTCAGTAGTGCCTAGTTCTTGATTGATAATTTGGATACGTCCATCAATAAATTCTGCAGTGCGGCTTGCCACCTCGTTTTTGTCATCATTGGCGTCGCTGTTGTAGAGGGCAACCAAGGTATTTAAAAAGTCTTTTCCACGACCAATGTGGGTGTCGTTGTAATTCAACCGTACTATCGTGGTGAATTTGCTGGTAGGCTCTGCACTGAGTCGGGCTTTACAGTTTGCAGCTGCAGCAGTCGGTGTGATAACAGTGGCATAGATGATATGCGATTCTTTGATAGTAGCACTATCTTTGGTGCTAAGAGTAAGAGTACCCACAGGGGTGACCAATACACCTGGAAGTCGGTCAAAATTTTTGGAAACGGTTTGTTCTTTTCCTGCTTGATGGAAAAGGGCATCAGCCTGTACTTTTCCGTCCGCGGTACAGGCTAATTTGATTTGTAAGGCAGAAGGCAGTTTGTCTGCTTCTTCCAGACTCATCCAAACTTGCACCGGAGTATCTTTGTAAAGTTGAGTAGGGTATCCAAAACTGCGTTTTTCTTTGTAGGTGATATTCAGGTTTAATGTATTGACTACTTTTTTGAGTAGGGTACGGGATTGCAAGATTTCTACTTCGTTGTCAAAGTTACTGGCCATACTCAACATACCCAGATCTTGCATGGCTGCCAAAGAGGCATTTTGTCCTCCAGCTTTATTTTTATCTCCCTGTTTAATCAATACCGTGGCATTGACATTGTATACCGGAGCTTGATAGCGCAGGTAACACCAGGCTCCAGCCAAACATATTATCAGGCAGGCCACAAACCAAGGCCAATACATTAGATATTCAAAGAAAAGGGCTTTATAATCTGTAGGCTTTTCATTTTCAGCCTGAAACAAATCGTCGTATCTTTCGTCACTCATAAAAAGCGTAATAAAAGGTTTAAACTATGTGGATTTAAATTGGGTTTTATTTAAATACAGTCACCAACAGGCTCGCAATAGATACCAAGATAGAGGTTGCACTGATCCAAAGAGTAGTGCTGTTTCCAATGTCGGAGTTACGCGCTACAGTCTTATTGGGGCTTACGTAAATAATGTCGTTTTGTTGGAGATAAAAATAGGGAGATTTTACCAAATTAGCATCATTCAGGTTGAGTGTCTGAATCAAGCGTTCACCGTTGGCATTCGCACGTACTAGTTTGACGTTATCGCGTACCCCATACACCGTCATGTCGCCTGCCATGGCCAAGGCTTCGAGCACATTCACTTTTTCGTTATTCACGGTGAAAGTACCTGGGCTTTTTACTTCCCCTAATACGGAAATCTTATAATTGACCATACGTACATTTACGATGGGGGTTTCTTTCAGGTAGGGTACTAACTTTTCACGAATCAGGGCTTCACATTCATTTTTGGTGAGTCCGCTGATTTTTAATCTACCCAAAACCGGGAAGTCTATCTCACCTTGGTTGTCTACCAGATATTGTTGCATGACGGGTTGTGAAGTCAGGCTGGTACTAGCTTGCGAAACGACTGTAGGAATTGTCAAGTTAAATGGCACACTGGCCTGCGGGTCGGTGGTGCTGACGGTAATGGTCAGCAGATCCTTGGGCATGATTTTTGCATCGTAAAGGGGAATTTCACCGGCGGCTACTTCCACTTCCTGAGAATTTTGAAGGTAGGGTACCTTCTTGTAAGACGTACACCCGCTCACCAGCAGGGTGGACAACGTCAGCATACAGACTACTTTGCGTATCTTCATCTTTTCTTATGGTTTTGTTATGATTTTTCTAAAGGAATTTCCCTGCGCATAGGGCGTGCTTCGCCGTTACCACTCCCAGCTATGGATTGGGGACGGTAAACACAGCGGCCAATAATCGGCTGCAAAATTAAGCCTTATTTTTGGTTTATTCAACTTATAGAGGGGTTTTTGTCGGTGAAAAGGGTGGAAATCAATGAAAAAGTGGGCATATCGGCGGATTTTGTAACAATTCTGGAACAATGTATGGGTATAGGGGGGGAGCGTGAGAAAAACGCAAGTGCGTTTTACCTGAAACGCAAGTGCATTTGAGATAAAACGCAAGTACGTTTTACTTCAAACGCAAGGGCGTTCGATTCAAAACGCAAGGGCGTTTTCGGGGAGTTCGGGAAAGGGAAATATGACGGATTGTCGGGGTTGGCAGGCATTTTTATAAAATGTATATACGCGGGGTGTGGAACAAGTGTGTCATACTTGTTCCACACCTGTATATAGGAAGTTTGCAAAACCGGTGCCAACCCCGACAACCCGTCAAGCGGTGGTCCGGGGAAGGCCGGTTCTTCACTACCGTTCTGTATCTTTTGTGCGAGGGGGTTGGATGCCTTGGATTGATTTAATTCGCTCTAAATCAGTGGCGAGTGAACGGAAAAAGTCGCGGAGCAGCTCGTCCTGCTTCTGCGGATCGGCGGCAAGCAGTCGGTGGTACACGACAAGGATGCGGCCGAGGTATGTCAGATCCGTCAGGAGCCCTTTTTAACTTTTTGAAACGTGTGTGCGCTCATCGGCGCCAGTCGGCACAACTCTTGTACGGTGAGGGTACGGCCGTGCGACAGCACCTGGTGGCGCCACGCTTCCAACATCTGTCCTAGTTCAATCAATTTCGCTTGTTTCATACGCAATTTTGTTTAAAAAATAAAATTATAGCAAATTATTAGTTAAAATATTGCACACATGCGTGCAATGTGGGTTTGTACTTTCTGTAAACTTGTGTTACATTCGTTTCGCTGTTTTGAAAAGAAAACACAAAAATTAAAACTAAAAGGATTGCAAATTTAATAAATCATTAAATAAAGCACGAGAAAATGAACAAAATGATGCTAAGTATTTTTGAGGGTTATGCCGACACGATGCCCGTGGCGGTGAGTCTTGATGAAGTGGTCCGTCTGATTCGGGAGGACAAGGTGTTGGCCGACCACACCGAAAAATACCGTTACTATCGCTCGCAGGGGCAGAAGACGGCCGCCAACCGGGAAAAGTCGGCCTGTCCCTGCTTTGCCGTAGCGGTGCGTTTCGACGGGGGCAAGCGAAGAACCGACATCAGTGGCTGGACAGGTCTCTCGATGGTGGATTTTGACCATCTGCCCGAAGGACAGGCGGGGGAGGTGTTCGAAAAGGTGTGCGCCGACCCGCACACCGTGCTGGCTTATACCACTATCAGCGGGCAGGGGGTGAGGGTGGTGTGCCGCTACTGCCTGGACGGGGAGGTGCCTGACAATGACCGTCTGACGCTGTACGCCCAGGTGTTCAACAGGGTAAACGAGTATTACCAGAAGCTGACGAAGTGTGCTTTCGATTCTGCCTGTAAGAATGCCACGCGACTGAGCGGACTGGCGCATGACGCGCGGGTGCATTATCACGACGGGGCGGAACCTTTCCGCTTCGACCTTTCGCGCATGAAGAAGGCGGATGAGCCGCGCAGGGGACGGGTGGAGCGTGTGGTGGCCCGTATCCGCAGGGAGCTGGAGGAGCAGGGCGTGGTGTATGCCCCGCATCATCACAACGAGTACATCATGCGCATGGGGTATCTGATGAACGAGTTCGGGCTGCCGTTGGAGCAGGCCATCGGCTGGGCGGACGGACGTTTCCCGGAATACGACGGCGACGTGGCGGCCATTTTCCGCTCGTGCTATGCCGATACGGAGGCGCACGGACGGCGGGAGGCGGAACTGTTTCGTGCGAAGAGGGAGAAGAAGGGGGAGGGACGTTCCCAACTGGCCACGCCCCAGGAGATTGAGCAGTTTCTCGCCACGCAGGCGGAGTTCCGGAAGAACGTGATTACCGGGAAGGAGGAGATGCGGCACCCCGAGGCTGAGGAGTTTGTGGAGCTGACCGACCGCCTGGTGAACTCGCTGTGGAGCCGCATGACCAAGGAGGGGCACACGGTACGCCTGTGCGATGTGCGCTCGGTGCTGGAGTCGGAGTTCGTGCCGGAGTTCAACCCTTTTACGGAGTATTTCCGCTCGCTGCCTCCGTGGGACGGGGTGACCGACCACATCGGACGGCTGGCGGCCACGGTGCACGTGGAGGGTGACGCGAAACTGTTTGATGATTGTTTCCGCAAGTGGCTGGTGGCTGTGGTGGTGTCGCTGATGGTGAAGGAGGTGACGAACCACCAGATTCTGGTGCTGGTGGGGCGGCAGGGCTGCTACAAGACGACCTGGCTGGCACGGCTGCTGCCGCCTGAACTGCAGCGGTATTTCTGCGTGCGCTCCAACAGCGGACGGCTGACGAAGGATGATAACCTGGCGCTGTCGGAATTTGCGCTGATTTGCCTGGAGGAGATTGACGAGCTGCGCCTGGGCGACATCAACCAGCTCAAGGCGATGGTGACTATGCCGGCGGTGAACGAACGGAGGGCGTACGGGCACTACAAGGAGAACCGTCCGCACATCGCGAGTTTCTGCGGCACGACCAACCAGCCGGAGTTTCTGAACGACCCCACGGGAAGCCGGCGCTGGCTGCCTTTCACGGTGGTGCACATTGACGACCCCTACACGCATCCCGTGGACTATGCGGGGGTGTACGGGCAGGCCCTGATGCTGTGGAAGAAGGGATTCCGCTACTGGTTCGACGAGGAGGAAATCGCGCAGGTGAACGCACGCAACGAGCGGTTTGAGACGGCCAGCCTGGAAACGGACTTGCTGCTGGCTTTTTTTCGCGTGCCGATGCCCGGCGAGGAATGTATGTTCCTGACGGTGGGCGAGATTTTGCAGCACATCAACGGGGGCATGAAGAATCCCCTTAGTGCCGTCAAGGTGGGGCTTGCCTTGCGGAAGGCGGGATTCGAGCAGGTTCGTGTGGCGGGAAAGAGGGGGTATCGGGTGGTGATGTACACCATCGAAGAGGTGAACCGCAACCGTCGTGCCATGGGACGATTTACCGAGGCGCCGGCTGAAGAGTAGTCTTCATCGCCCGGTCGCCGGATGGTGATAACGCTTTGATTTTCATGTGGATTTTTATGTTCCGAAGAAGGAAATATACCGGAAAAAACGGGTGGAAAAACTTGTGTATCCGGCCGGAATTGTGTAAATTTATAGGTAACTAAAATAAAACGGAACAATGAACTACATGCAATTGAAAACGGGACCGGGAGCTGTTTCCGGGGAGGAACGGGAGGGTTTCTGCCTGAAGGCTTACCGGAAAAGTGAGTTGGCGGGCTTGTATTTTCCACAGGCAGGTAAGAAAGGTGCCCTGCAGGGGCTGGGGCGATGGATCAAGCAGTGTGCGGAACTGGAAAGGGAGCTCGAGCGGTCGGGCTACCAGAAAAACCGCAAGTTTTTCCTGAAATCGGAGGTGGAACTGATTGTGAGGTTCCTTGGAGAGCCGTAAGCGGCGGCGTTTCCTTTTTCTAATGTCTTCAAAAGTCTTCAAATTTCCTCGAATGTCTTCGTATGTCTTCGTATGTCCTCAAATGTCTACATGGGCGGAAACGGGGAGTGTAACTTTGCCTATGTAACAATGAAGAGTGAATAATGAATAATGAAGAACAATCAAATAATGAAGAATGAAGAGTGAATAATGAAGAATGTGCGCGCGTTTCCTGGATTCTTAATTCATCATTCTTAATTCTTAATTCATCATTCTTAATTCTTAATTCATCATTCTTAATTCTTCATTTTATTATTAATTTTTAATTTGAAAGACCTATGAAGAAAACAGTGACTTATTCGGTTGTAGGGCGTGTGAACCCGGCCGATCGTGAAAGCGGTGAAGTGAAGTATTATGCACAGTCGCAGGCTCGCGGCGAGATGGGTATCCGTGAAATAGCGGAACGTATTCACCAGATGTGTACCGTGACCCGTGCCGACGTGATGGCGGTATTGACGGGACTGGAAGACATCGTGTCGGAAGGCTTGCAGGGCGGCGAAATCGTGCGCCTGGGTGAACTGGGTTCGCTGCAGCTGAGCCTGAGCGGGGAAGGAGCCGCTACGGAAGATACGTATACCGACAGCATGATTGAAAAGGTGCGCGTGCTGTTCCGCCCGGGTACGGTGATGCAGGAGGCTATCAACAACCTGGCTTTCGAACGGGTGCCGGTGAAGTATAAGAAAGAGGAAGAGGACGACGGTGCAGGGGTGTAATCGGAACTAAGGCGTGAGAAGATGACGAAAGTAAAATGGATTGTGGTCAGGGTGCTGAAGTGTATTCTCTGTCTCCTGACCGGAAGAAAACCGGATTGCAATGAGAAAAATTGACATGATTGTGATTCACTGTACGGCAACGAGAGCGGACCGCCCGCTCTCGCCTGCCGAACTGACGAAGATGCACCGGAAACGGGGGTTCAAGTGTTGCGGATATCACTATTTTGTCCGCACGGATGGTGAAATTTGTACAATGCGACCGGTGGAACGGGCCGGAGCGCATGCCAGGGGGTATAACGAGCACAGCATCGGCATTGCGTACGAAGGGGGACTGGATGCGCAGGGACGGCCGGCGGATACGCGTACGGAACTGCAGAAGCGTTCGCTCCGGATTCTGGTGAGGGTGCTGAAATCGGATTTCCCGGCCATCACGCAGGTGGTGGGGCATCGCGACCTGAGCCCGGATCTGGACGGTGACGGAACGGTGGAACCGGAGGAATGGACCAAGGCCTGCCCCTGTTTTGACGTGAAAAAGGAGCTGTAGCGGGACAAAAGTTTTCTAAATCGTAAAAAGAAGGTGTCCGGCGCCTGAAAAGTTTTCAGGATTCGAAATAAAATCCTACCTTTGCACTACTCAAAATCCAAACGGACATGGCGAATCTGTATATTATCATTTCTGCATTTGTATCGGCAGTGATACTGGGGAGAATCATTATCCCGAATATTCTGATTATTTCATTGCGCAAACGCTTGTTTGACGTGCCTGATGAACGGAAAGTACACAAACGTCCGATACCTCGCCTCGGGGGAGTGACCTTTTTTCCGGTGATTCTTTTTTCCTTGTGTGTGTTTACGGCCGTGCGGCTGATGACGGGCCACGGACCTGCGGATACATCGACAACGGACCTGGTGTGCGAGTTTCTTTTCCTGACGGGAGGGCTGACCCTGCTGTATATCGTGGGCATTGCCGACGACTTGATTGGGGTGCGCTACCGGAAGAAGTTCCTGGTGCAGATTATCTCGGCGGCGATGTTTCCGCTGTCGGGCTTGTATATCAACAATTTCTATGGTCTCTTTGGCATTTACCTGATTCCTGCAGAGGTAGGTATTCCGCTGACCATGCTGCTGGTGGTGTTCATCACCAATGCCATCAACCTGATTGACGGTATCGACGGACTGGCGTCGGGGCTGAGTATGGTGGCGCTGCTGGTGTTCGGGGTGCTGTTCGTGCATTTCCGCATGTGGAGCTATGCCATGCTGGCTTTCGTGACGGTGGGGGTGATTATCCCGTTCTTTTCGTACAACGTGTTCGGCAGTGCGGATTTGGGAAGGAAGATTTTCATGGGGGATACCGGCAGCTTGACGCTGGGGTATATTCTGAGCTTCTTTGTCATCAAGTACTGTATGTATGAGCCGGATATGCTGCTCACGATGAAGACGAGTCCGGTGCTGGTGTCGTTCAGTGTGCTGATGGTGCCGTGTCTGGATGTGATTCGCGTGGTGCTGCGGCGTGCGCGTAACAAGCGGGCGCTGTTCATGCCCGACAAGACGCACATCCATCACAAGTTCCTGGCCATGGGTTTCTCACCGCGGAGGGCGCTGGTAACGATTCAGCTGATGTCGGCCTGCTTCTGTGCGTTTACCATCGTGGCGATTCTTTATATGAACAACACGCTGGTGTTCGTGATTGACGTGGTGGTATGGACGCTGCTGAACCTCTGGTTTGACCATGTGATTAACCGGAAGGCGAAGAATGGAGAATAATGAAGAATGAATAATGAATAATGAAGAACGGGAGGGGTGACTCTTCCGTTTTTTTTATTATGACATAAGAACAAAAAGACATAATTTCAATAATGATGAAGAATGAAAAGTGAAAAGTGAAAACGCAATACGCTCACCTCTTTTACTTTTTAACTTTTACCTTTTAACTATATACCTTATACCTTTTTCTGTCTAAAGAAGCTCGATATCTGTATAACTCGTTTGAGAAAATGTGCTGTAATGAATGTTATTCGTTTGAAAAAATGTGTCGAATGTTGGTTTATTCGCTGGAAAAAGTGTAATTTCGTCGTTGGGAAATAAGATTACACCATGCTTAAAAGGAAGATAGAAACATATTTAGCCGACTGGAAACGGTCTGAGGACAGAAAGCCTCTTGTAATAAAAGGTATCCGCCAGTGTGGAAAGACATACATTGTTCAGAAATTCGCAAGGGAGAATTATGAAAGTGTGGTCTATATGAATTTCATTCTTGAGCCTGACAACAAGTCTGCCTTTACCGGCAATATAGATGTGGATACCATCATTCTCAACCTCTCTGCTTTGATTCAGGGCAGTCGTTTCATTGAAGGGAAGACTTGTATTATTCTTGACGAGATTCAAGAGTGTAGGGAAGCAAGGACTGCCTTGAAGTCATTTCATATAGACGGGCGTTTCGATGTCATTGCCACAGGTTCGCTTTTGGGGGTAAAAGGTTATGGTCAAAGTAAGAAAAAGAAGGAGGATGTAGGGCAAGATTCTGTTCCGGTCGGATACGAAACCGTGATTGACATGTATCCATTGGATTTTGAAGAGTTTCTATGGGCAAACGGAATCGGTCAGACAGTTATTGATTCTGTAAAATCATGCTTTGAGAACGAAAAGGCTGTTCCTGACGGGATTCATAAGGTCATGATGGAGATGCTGTACAGATATGTGATTGTCGGAGGGCTGCCGGAAGTGGTGAATTGCTTCCTTAAAACCAGGAATATCGAACTTATCTATAAGTTGCAGCGAAATCTTATTGCCGGATACGAAGAAGATATGGTTAAATATGCAGAGGATGCGGACAAGCCCAATATCCGGGAATGTTTTGACTCTATTCCGAAGCAACTGGCTAAAGAGAACAAGAAATTCCAGTATTCAGTTGTGAAAAAGGGAGGAAGGTCTGCTCAATACATCGGCAGTATTCAGTGGCTGGAAGATGCAGGGATTATCCGTAGATGCTATAACACACAGACTACGGAATTGCCGTTAGAGGGGAATGCTATTAAAGACTGTTTCAAAGTGTACACAACTGATATAGGTATTCTTGTGGCAATGCTCGACTATGGTACTCAGGCGGATATTTTAAAGGGAAATCTTCTTGGATACAAGGGAGCTATTTTCGAGAACCTCATGGCGGATTTTCTGTGTAAGTCCGGTCAGAAACTGTACTATTTCCATAAGGACAGCGGGCTTGAACTGGACTTCCTGGTAAGGTTCAAAGGCGAATGTGTTCTCCTTGAAATTAAGGCAAAGTCTGGTAAAGCAAAAAGCATGACAACGGTTCTTAAAAATAAGGACGTGTATCATGTTAAGAATGCAATCAAGTTAGGGCAATATAACGTAGGCCGTGATGGAGATATTCTTACTATTCCACTATACATGGGATTTCTTGTAAACGACAAACTTGCAGACGTTATCATTCCTGATGTTGATGTGAGTGCGTTGAATAATGAAGAATGAAGAGTGAAGAATTAAGAATGAAGAATTAATATAGTGAAGGACGGGAGGGGTGACTCTTCCGTTCTTTTTTTTGTTATGACATAAGAACAAAAAGACATAATTTCAATAATGGTGAAGAATGAAAAGTGAAAATGCAATACGCTCGCCGCTTTTACTTTTTAACTTTTCACTTTTAACTCAATACCTTCTTCTGTTCTTTTGTCTAAAGAAACAACATGTTTCTGTGAGGCGTATCGTTTGAAAAACTTATGCGATTAAGTTGGAAAGATGAAAGTTTTTATGTTTCTTTGTGTAAACTTCATCTCTGCAAGCTATGGTTAGTACAACAGACATCATCGACAGACTGAAAATATTCAAAGCACAATCGGCTTCGAAATATAAAATAAAGTTCATGGGGTTGTTTGGCTCCTATGCGCGCCAGCAGCAAGATGAAAAAAGTGATGTGGATGTTTTTATCTGTCTGCAGGAACCGGACTTTTTCGTGATGGAGCAGATTAAAGAAGAACTTGAAGTTTTGCTCCATTCTTCTATTGATTTAGTGAACTTTAGAGAGTCACTTCGTCCAACGTTAAAAAAGAATATCCTTAAAGATGCGATCTATATCTAAAGAAATATTGATTGATTTATTGGAGCTGATTCTGGAAAAAGCTACTCTCGTGATAAACAGAAATCAGTCGATTACGTGTGCACAGGATTTTCTTACATCGCCGGACAGAATGGAAAAATTTGATGCAGCATGTATGCTGATACAGGTAGTAGGTGAAACGGCTAAGAAGATAGATGATCGTACATCGTCTCTGTTGTTTGCGCATTATCCGCAAGTCTATTGGCGAGGCGTATTCGGATGTCGAAATATTATTTCGCATGAATATGGGAATGTAGACCCCATTCAGATATTTGGTATAATCAAAAAGTATCTTCCTGAACTGGTTGTTTGTGTAAAGCAAATTTTGTCAGACGTGGAAGCAGGTAAGCATGACAGCTTATTCTTGTCATAGAATGAAGAGTGAATAATGAAGAGTGAATAATGAAGAATTAAGAATGAATAATGAAGAACGGGAGGGGTGACTCTTCCGTTTTTTTTATTATGACATAAGAACAAAAAGACATAATTTTAATAATGATGAAGAATGAAAAGTGAAAACGTGATACGCTCACCGCTTTTACTTTTTAACTTTTCACTTTTAACTCAATATGTTCTTCTGTTCTTTTGTCTAAAAACAAAAAGGAATATTCTCATTCTTCACCCTTTGCTTTTGGTTCTATAAATAAAAGTTATAAATCGGGTTGATTTTATTTGTATTTTCTGTTTTTATAACTTAAAAATGAGTATCTTTGCAAACGAATCATTTAATTGATAAAATATGGGACTTGATCAGGTAATCGGGAAAAATATCAAGGCTTTTCGTGAGCATTTGAACTATACCCAGCAGGAAATCAGTGATTATTTAGGTATCAGTCAGCCGGCATACGTGAAATATGAAAAAGGGGAGACTGTAGTTCCTTTGGAGGCAATGGAGAAACTGGCCACTCTGTATAACGTGGATGAATACGATCTGATGGAGGAAAATGAACAGCTTTTTCAGACATCTGTGGCCTGTGCGTATCGTAAGACGGGAAATATTGGAAATCTTGGTCAGATTTCTCAATTTCAGAAAATAGTCAGAAATTATATTCAGATGTGCAATGAGCTTGAGAAGTAAAGTTGAACTGGAATGTCTTGCAACCAGGTTGCGGGAGGAGATGCACGTGACTACAAAGGACCCTGTGCGCATTCATCAGATATTGAAAGAAAAGCACGTGCTTACGTGGTTTAAGAAGCTGGATGATAATTTTTCGGGCATGGCAATCCGGATAAAGGGAAACGGATCTTCTTCTGACAAGTATTTCATGTTGATAAATACGGCTTTGTCTTATGCCAAGCAGCGTTTTACCGCCTGTCATGAGTTGTATCACTTGTTGTATCAGAAAGATTTTAAGGTGTCGCAGAACAATGCGGGGCTGTTTAATAAAAAAGAGGAGGAAGAGTATAATGCCGATGTGTTTGCAGCTTACCTTCTGCTTCCGGAAATGGGGTTGAAGGAACTGGTTCCTGCCGAGGAACAGCAGGTTGACAAAATAACCTTGGCTACTCTTCTGAAGGTGGAGCAGAATTTTCTTTGCTCAAGGGCGGCGCTTCTTACCCGGCTGAAGGACTTGAAATGGATTACCAAGAAAACGTTTGACCTTTACCAGAAAAATGTGGTTGCTTCGGCAATCGAATACGGTTATAATACGCAGTTGTATTATCCTACTTATCAGACGGAGCTGGTGGGAGATTATAACTTGAAAGCTCGTGAATTATATGATAAGGGGCGTATTTCTCAGGCGAAGTATTACTCGTTGCTGATGGATATGGAAATTAATGTTTCTCAAGAGGTATATGGGGAGGAATAAAGTAATATTGGTGGATGCCGATGTCATCTCTCATTTCATGGCTACCGGTTATATAGACAGGCTGACGGAAATTCTGCAGCCTCATGCCGTGATGATTGTAGAGAATGTGTACAAGGAGGCCAGCTATCATCCTACGGAACCGGACAGGAAACGGAAGGTGGACAAGTGGATGGAGCGCTGCAAGGTATGCAAGATTGCTTTCCCTTATGCCAATGAAAATATCCGGCGAGAGTTTTTCCGGCTTAAAAAAGAGAATCCGATGCTGGGGGACGGAGAACGGGCTTGTATGTCGATGGCGCGTTTTGGACAGGAGGTTATCGCAAGTAGTAACTTTCGGGATGTGGCTCCTTATTGTGATGAGAATGGCATTGAATATATTGGAACGCTGGATGTGCTGACTATTGCAATGAATAAGGGGATTTTTACAAGTGATGAATGTAATCGGTTCATGGCGGAAGCAAAGGCGAAAAACAAAGCGAAATTTCCAGTTGACGATATTACTGTTTATCAGGCGCCGGAATACATCAGTACGTTTTGATAGTGAATAATGAAGAATGAAGAATTGAGAATGAAGAATGAAAAATAATGAAGAATTAAGAATGAATAATGAAGAACGGGGGGACTCTTCCGTTTTTTTGTGATTACTTGCCGCTTTTACTTTTTAACTATTACCTTTTAACTCAATATGTTCTTCTGTTCTTTTGTCTAAAAAAAGACATAAAAAATAGACATAAAAAAAGGGAATCTTCCCAGACTCCCAATCTTCATTAACCTTAAATCTAATACCATGAAAAACACGATGCAAAGGTAAGGATTTTATGTTATGAAACATATAATTAGGGCGAAAACCTGCATTGAATTAACTTTTTTTACGTTTTAAAGCAGGAACGCAGAATTTTTACACCGGTTTTTTCTGCTTGGAATGGAGATTCCGGGGCTAAGCGCTTGGTGATTCGTTTTCAATAATGTATCTTTGTCCTTAAAACTAAAATGAAAGACAGAATGAGAAGACAGTTTGTAAGATTGGCATTGTGTCTGTTCCTGCTGGGGGGATCCGTTGCGTATGCCCAGAGCGGAATGACCGACAACCAGGTGATAGAATATGTGCAACAGGCGCTTCAACAGGGCAAGGACCAGCAAACCATTGCGATGGAGCTGCTGGCCAAGGGGGCCACTCAGGAGCAGTTGCTGCGATTGAAGTCTATGTATTCGGGTTCGACGGGCGCGTCGACATCGGGCAGCGGTTCTCTGACGGGGGAAGACAGCTCGCTGCTGGGCTCAGGTTCACGGGCCCGGAAAACTACTGCGACCGGTACGGAAGAGGATGCTTCGGAATTCCTGGAGACAAGTTCGACAAACGTGGACAAGAGTATGTGGTCGGAAGACATGCAGAAGACCATGAAGAAACGCCGCAACCTGACGACGGTGGTTACCAGCGAGAACGATGTGTTCGGACGGAATATCTTCAACATTGAACAGCTGACTTTCCAGCCTAACCTGAGTATGGCGACTCCGGAAAACTACCGCCTGGGACCGGGTGACGAGGTGATTATCGACGTGTGGGGCGCTAGCCAGAATACTATGCGGCTGGAGATTTCGCCCGACGGCTATGTGAACATCATCAACCTGGGTCCGGTGTACCTGAACAACATGACGATTCAGGATGCACGCCAGCTGCTGAAGCAGGAACTGGGAAAGATTTATGCGGATTCGGGCAATAACATCCAGGTGACATTGGGAAATATCCGTACCATCCAGGTGAACGTGATGGGGGAAGTGATGGCGCCGGGTACGTATTCGCTGTCGTCGCTCTCGACGGTGTTCCATGCGCTGTACGTGGCAGGTGGTGTGAGCGACATCGGTAGCTTGCGTAACGTGCAGGTGGCCCGCGGCGGCAAGACGTTTGCCCGTCTGGACGTGTATGAGTACATTATGAAGGGGCAGATTCAGGACGACATCCGCCTGCAGGACGGCGACGTGGTGATTGTGCCTACCTACGACGAGCTGGTGAAGATTACGGGTAAGGTGAAGCGTCCGATGTTCTACGAAATGAAGAACGGGGAATCGGCTGCCACTTTGCTGAAGTATGCCGGAGGTTTTGCTTCGGATGCTTACAAAAAGAGTATCAGGGTGTTACGAAAAGATGGAAAAGAATTTTCCGTGAAAACGGTGAACGATATAGACTATTCTGCGTTTAAATTATTAGACGGTGACGTGATTTCGGTGGATTCGATTCTGAATCGCTTCAACAACCGTCTGGAAGTGAAGGGGGCTGTGTATCACCCGGGAGTATTCGAGTTGAGCGGTTCGCTGAACACGGTACGCCAGCTGGTGGAGAAGGCCGACGGTTTGCTGGGGGATGCCTTTACAGGACGTGCGGTGTTGTATCGCGAACGGGAGAACCTGACGAAGGAGGTGTTGCCGGTTGACATTCAGGGTATTCTGAACGGTACGTCGCCCGACATTGCCTTGCAGAAGAATGACATTTTGTATATCCCGAGCATCCACGACTTGCAGGACATGGGGAAGGTGACCATCAGCGGTGAGGTGAACAAGCCGGGTAGCTATACGTATGCCGACCACATGAGCCTGGAGGACCTGGTGATTACAGCGGGCGGTTTGAAGGAATCGGCTTCGCTGGTGCGTGTGGACGTGTCACGACGCATCCGTGACCCGAGAGGGACGACGGAACCGGACGTAATCGGACAGAATTTCTCGTTCGGACTGAAGGATGGTTTCGTGGTGGACGGTGAAGCGGGATTTGAACTGCAACCGTACGACCAGGTGTTTGTGCGTCGCAGCCCGAGTTACAACGAGCAGGTGAACGTGACGGTGGACGGTGAGGTGCTGTTCCGCGGTGACTATACGCTGAACACGAAGAGTGAACGTCTGAGCAGCCTGATTCAGCGTGCCGGCGGGGTGAGCCGCTATGCGTATGTGCGTGGAGCGAAGTTGCGCCGCGTGGCCAACGAGGAGGAGCTGCGCCGCATGGAGGATGTGGTGAAGATGATGCGCCGTGAAATCGGTGATGCCATGGCCAACACGCTGGGACTGAAGGTGGACAGTACGTTTACGGTAGGTATCGACCTGGAAGCTGCACTGGCGAACCCGGGCGGAGACGCTGACCTGGTGCTGCGCGAGGGCGATGTGCTGACCGTGCCGGAATATAACAATACGGTGAAGGTGAACGGAGCGGTGATGATGCCGAACACGGTATCGTATGCGGCAGGCAAGAGTGTGAAGTATTACCTGAGCCAGGCGGGCGGTTACTCTGCCAACGCCAAGAAGAGCCAGAAGTTCATTATTTATATGAACGGACAGGTGGCCGAAGTGAAGGGCAGCGGCAAGAAACAGATTGAGCCGGGCTGCGAAATCGTGGTACCGAACAAGACGAAGAAGTTCAACTTTGCGAACATAGTATCGAATGCGACTTCGTTTGCTTCACTGGCTACGATGCTGGCTTCACTGGCTACGATGATGAAATAACCTTTAAATCTATGAGTATATGAACATGAAAATGAGACTGATTGTCATGAACTTCCTGCAGTTTGCCGTGTGGGGAGCGTATCTTACCTCAATGGGTACGTACCTGGCGGGTGTGGGATTAGGCGGACATATCGGAATTTTTTACGCCATGCAGGGGATTGTGTCCCTGTTCATGCCGGCTGTGTTGGGTATTGTGGCTGACCGCTGGATTCCGGCGCAACGGTTGCTGGGGCTGAGCCATCTGTTGGCTGCCCTGTTTATGGGTGGAGCGGGCTATTATGCCATGACTACGGGACCGCAGGTGGAATTTGCACCGCTGTTCTCGTTCTACTCCGTGAGTGTGGCGTTTTACATGCCTACGCTGGCTCTGTCGAATTCGGTGGCTTATACGGCGCTGGACAAGGCAGGGCTGGATACCATCAAGGCGTTTCCGCCGATACGTACGTTCGGGACCATCGGTTTCATTTGTTCCATGTGGCTGGTAGATTTACTGGGATTCCAGTCGAACTACATGCAGTTCTTTACCTGTGCGGCATGGGGCGTGGTGCTGGCCGTATATGCCCAGACGCTGCCGGAATGTCCGGTGAGCCGCGCACAGGGCGGACAGAAGTCGCTGGTAGAGGCATTGGGACTGAGGGCGTTTCTGCTCTTCAAGAACCGCAAGATGGCGGTGTTCTTCATCTTCTCGATGCTGCTGGGTGTGTCCTTGCAGATTACCAACGGCTTTGCCAATCCGTTTATCACGAGCTTCAGCGCCATTCCGGAATATGCCAATACCTTTGGCGTGCAGCATGCCAACCTGCTGATTTCGCTCTCGCAGATCAGTGAGACGTGCTGTATCCTGCTGATTCCGTTCTTCCTGGGACGCCTCGGCATCAAGAAGGTGATGCTGATTGCCATGGTGGCGTGGGTACTGCGCTTCGGACTCTTCGGCCTGGGTGACCCGGGCAGCGGGGTGTGGATGTTCGTGCTGTCGATGATTGTGTATGGCGTGGCATTCGACTTCTTCAACGTGTCGGGCTCGCTGTTTGTCGACAAGGAGACGGACCTGTCTATCCGCTCGAGTGCGCAGGGACTGTTCATCATCATGACGAACGGTATCGGAGCCACGGTGGGTACGCTGAGTGCGCAGGCGGTGGTGAACTGCTTCGTGGACTTCAATTCGCAGGCGCCGCAGGTGGAAGGCTGGAGCCGGGCGTGGTTCGTGTTTGCGGCCTACGCGCTGGTAGTGGCGGTGACTTTTGCACTGGTATTTAAATACAAACATAAAGTAGATAACGAGTAATTAGAATGTGAAAATGGAAAAGAAAGACGAATTTGTAGAAATGCGGGTCCGTACCATTGACGAGGCCATGAAGGTGGATGAACTGATCGGGCACCTGACATTTGATCAGGTGATGGACGATGAGGAGAAGATGGATATTATGATGCTGGACGGGCAGAACTTCAAGCTGCTGCTGGAGGAGGTGAACGAACCGCACCGGATGATGCTGGGGATTATCAACCCCGACGAGGCGGACTTGCTGTACGCGGCTGTTAACGACCCGGAAGGCACGGATGCCACGCTGCCTTATCAGACGGTGCATATTCTGAAGGAGCTGGGTGTTACCGTGGAAAAGGTGGTGGTAAAGGACAAGGTGAAGTTGCTGCACCGTGCGATTGTGACTCTGCGCAAGGAAGACGGCTCGGTGATGGAGATGCAGCTGACACTGTTCGACGCGCTGGTGGTGAGTCTGATAGCCGGTGTTCCGTTCTATGTGAACGCGAAGTTCCTGGAAGACCCCCGTTCGGGCTTTACCAAGTCTGTGCCTAACACGAAGGCGCTGCTGCTGCGGTTGATGCCGCTGAAAGGGCTGGAGCGGGAGATGGAGGATGCCATCCGCCGCGAGGACTATGAGTATGCGGAGCTGATTAAGCAGGAAATGGCGACCCGCAACAAAGAAGAAGAGGAAGATTACGAAGATTTGGAGGATTTAGAAAAAGAATTGTAATTATGCACGTGTTTTATACACCGGATATTGCGCAGACGCTGGAGCTGCCGGAAGAAGAAGCGGGCCACTGCCTGCGGGTGCTGCGCCTGGGAGTGGGCGAGGAGATTATGCTGACTGACGGAAAGGGATGCTTTTACCGGGCGGTCATTTCGGCAGCTACGCAGAAACGCTGTGTGGTGAAGGTGGTGGAGAAAACGGAGCAGGAGCCTTTCTGGAAGGGGCACCTGCACCTGGCTCTGGCGCCTACGAAGAACATGGACCGTATGGAATGGCTGGCGGAGAAGGCCACGGAAATCGGTTTCGACGAGCTGACGTTTCTGAACTGCCGTTTCTCGGAACGGAAGGTCATCAAGACGGAACGGGTGGAGAAAATCGTGGTGTCGGCCGTGAAACAGTCGCTCAAGGCACGCAAGCCGGTGGTGAACGAGATGACGGATTTCCGCCGCTTTATGGAGCGGGAGTTTACGGGACAGAAGTTTATCGCCCACTGCTATGAGGGGGAAAAGCCTCTGCTGCGCGACGTGCTCCGCAAGGACGAGGACGCCGTGGTGCTGATTGGTCCGGAAGGGGATTTCAGTCTGGAGGAAGTGGCGCTGGCTGCAGAAAAGGGCTTTCAGGCAGTGAGTCTGGGCAAGTCGCGCCTGCGTACGGAAACGGCGGCACTGGTGGCCGTACACCTGATGAACCTGACGCACGCGGAATAAGCTGATGTGTAACTTTTAAATAGAATCATTATGAAAAAGACATGGAAATGGATGGGAGGCCTGGCCTTGGGTATGGCTTTCCTGTTGTCTGCCTGCGGGGAAGACAATGCGTACACCAATGCGTTGCCAAAGGATGCGGCTGCAGTGTTCTCGTTCGACCTGATGGAGATGGCACAGAAGTGTGACCTGAACGACCAGGTGAAGCAGTCGATGGGGCAGATGATGAAATCGAGCCTGAAGGGCAGTGCGGATGCCCTGGTGGACAAGCTGATGGAGAATCCGGAAGAGAGCGGGTTGAGACTGACCGACCGGGTGTATTTCTTTGCCGCTTCTCAGATGGAAATGGGCGGCGTGCTGGTGCGCATGGCCGACAAGGGAAAACTGGAAGATTTGATGGCCATGCTTCAGGAGCAGAAGGCGTGTGAGGCTCCTGCCGACGGTGACGGTTGCCGCTGGACCGTGGGTGGCGGCGGACTGATGGCCTGGACGGACGATGCGTTTCTGATGCTGGCGGGCAACGGTAACCCGAAGGACTTGCAGCATCAGGCTTCGATGTGGTTGCGCCAGAAAGAAGGGGAGGGCTATTCGGGCACTCCGGAATTCAAGAAATTAGAGGATGCCGACGAGGATGTGGCCATGGTGACTTCGCTGAACGCCATGCCGAAGAGTTACCTGGGCCCGGTGACGATGGGGCTGCCGGCTGACTTGAACCTGAATGATTTGAAGATATTTTCTACGCTCGATTTCCAGGCGGGAAGGGCCGTGATGGAAGTGGAGACGCTGCTGGAGGGCAAGTTCAAGGACTTGCTGAAGAAGCAGGCGGAGGTGAGCGGCGAACTGGACGGCACGTATCTGAAGGTGTTCCCTGCCAATACGGTGCTCTGGATGGCTGCCAACGTGAACGGTGAAAAGGCGTATGAGCTGTTGCGTGAGAACCCGACGGTGCGTCAGGAGCTGGACAACTCGATGATGCCGCTCGACTTTGAGGCTATCTTCAAGGCGGTGAAGGGTGACGTGGCAGTGGCCATGCCGGAGATGTCGTTGAAGCCGGGCTTCATCCTGTATGCCGATGTGAAAAACGGTGACTTCATGCGTACGTTTGAGGACCTGAAACCGATGCTGGCCATGACCAACGGTCAGATGCGGCTGGTGGACAAGGGTGAAAATGCTTATCAGTTTGTGGTTGCCAACGGTGCCATGCTGGGCATGGGCCGCGGACCGGTGTCTTTCTGGCTGGGCGTGAAAGATGACCGCTTCTACCTGACGAATCAGGAGGACCTGATTGGCCGTGAGGTGAAGGGACTGTCGCTGAAAGACTGTGACTGGGCCAAGGACGTGAAGGATAAGCATTTCTACCTGAACGTGAACTTCCAGGCACTGGCTGCCGTACTTCCGCAGATTCCTTACGTAGGTATGCTGGACTACCTGAGCATCGAATCGGATGAACCGACCAAGGCTCGCCTGGTGCTGCAACTGAAGGACCACAAGGTGAATGTGCTGAAGCAGCTGGTGAAGATAGTGAATAATGAATAATGAATAATGAATAATGAATAATGAAGAATGCCATTCATTATTAATTCTTCATTGAATAAAATGGACAACATGGATTTGACTTGCGGCCACTTTGTAAATCCGTTTACTGATATCGGGTTTAAGATTATTTTCGGGCAGCCTGCCAGCAAGGAATTGCTCATCACACTGCTGAATGAGCTGTTGGCGGGGGAGCATCGCATAGAGAACCTGATTTTTCTGGACAAGGAAAATCATTCGGACAGTATGGCGGATGCGGGGATTATCTATGACCTGTACTGCCTGACCGACACGGGAGAATACATCATCGTGGAGATGCAGAACCGTTTTCATAGTAGTTTCCTGGACCGTACGCTGTTCTACATGTGTCGTGCCATCGGGCGGCAAGTGGAGAATCTGCGTGAGAAGAGGCGGAAGGAACGTGAGTTGCAGACCGGAAAGCCGGAGACGGAGGAGGATTTTCTGCTGAGTGAGCCGATGCAGGAAAATTATGGGTCCAGATACAAGCTCTCGACCGTGTATGGCATTTTCCTGATGAACTTCCGTGAGCCGGGACTGGAAGAGAAGTTCCGTACGGACACCGTGATTGCTGACCGTGAGAGCGGAAAGGTGGTGAACCCTCATTTCCGGCAGATTTTTTTGCAGTTCCCTTACTTCACCAAGGAACTCAAGGATTGTGAAACGCTTTATGACAAACTGATTTATACATTGAAGAATATGCAACATTGGAACCGAATGCCGGACGCGCTGAAGGAGCAGGTGTTCAGCCGTCTGGAAGAACTGGCTGCCGTGGCCAATCTTTCATTGGAAGACCGTATTGCTTACGACAAGGCGCTGGACCGTTACCGTGTGAGCCGCATCGTGGAAGAGGATGCACGTGAAGCCGGATGGAAGAAAGGGCTCGCGGAAGGACAAGCTAAAGAGAAAGTTGCCATTGCACGTAACCTGAAATCGCTGGGTTTGAGTACTGCTCAGATAGCCCAGGCTACCGGATTGACCGAAGAGGAAGTGGAATCGACAGTTAATAATTAATAGTGAATAATGAAGAATGAAGAATTAAGAATTAATAATGAATAACGAAGAGCATTCTTCATTCTTCATTATTAATTCTTCATTGAATAAAATGAACACAATAGAATTACAGCAGACCCTGCCGGAGGTATTCGCCGGACGCGACGGAATCGTGTCGGACGTGTGGCACCGGCAGGTGGCTTTTCAGAAAGGGAAGATGTATCTGATTGAAGCGGCGTCGGGCACGGGCAAGTCGTCGCTTTGCAGTTTTATTTACGGGTACCGTACGGACTACCAGGGGATTATCACCTTCGACGGGGAGAACGTGCGGAAACTCACGGTGAAGCAGTGGACCGACATCCGCAAGCGCTCGCTGGGCATGCTGTTTCAGGAACTCCGCCTGTTCGGGGAACTGACGGCATGGGAGAACGTGCAGCTGAAGAACGGGCTGACGGGCTTCTGCCGCAAGCAGCAGGTGAAGGACTGGTTTGAGCAGCTGGGCATCGCCGACAAGTGGGATGTGAAGGCGGCCAGGATGTCGTACGGGCAGCAGCAGCGCGTGGCTTTCGTGCGGATGCTGTGTCAGCCGGCCGACTTTTTCTTCCTGGATGAGCCGGTGAGCCACCTGGACGACGGCAACGGGCAGATTATGGCGCGTATCCTGAAGGAGGAAGCGGCTCGTCAGGGCGCGGGAGTGATTGTGACGTCCATCGGCAAGCACCTGCCGCTGGAGTATGACAGGGTGCTGAGTTTGTAAGGTATTAACACGAAGACGGATATGATCTGGAAATTATTGAGGCAGCACATCAGTGTGGCGCAGCTGGCAGGATTCTTTCTGGCCAACCTGTGCGGTATGGTGATTGTGCTGTTAGGCATACAGTTTTACAAGGACGTGTTGCCGGTGTTTACGCAGGGCGACAGTTTCATGAAGAAGGACTACGTGATTGTGAGCAAGCAGGTGAGCACGCTGGGCAGCCTGGTGGGCAAGGGAGGTACGTTCTCGCGTGCCGACATAGCCGACATGGAGTCGCAGCCGTTTGCCAAGCGGACGGGAGCGTTCACTCCGGCACAGTTTCAGGTGTCGGCCGGCATGGGCATGGCGGGCATGCAGCTCTCTACGGCGATGTTCTTCGAGTCGGTGCCCGACGAGTTTGTAGACGTGCGGCTGGAGGGCTGGACGTATTGCGAGGGGCAGACGGAAATCCCTATCATCATTCCGCGCAACTACCTGAACCTGTATAACTTCGGCTTTGCACAGAGTCGCAACCTGCCGCAGCTCTCGGAGGGCGTGATGGGGATGATGACGCTGGACGTGCGGCTGAGCGGACGGGGACGGACGGAGCGCATGAAGGGACGTATCGTGGGTTTTTCCAACCGGCTGAACACGATTCTGGTGCCGCAGGCGTTCATGGAATGGGCCAACGCCACATTGGGTGATGGCGGGCAGACGGCTCCCTCACGACTGATTGTGGAGGTGGACAATCCGGCGGACGACCGTATTGCGAAGTATTTCAAGCAGAAAGGCTATGAGACGGAAGGCGACAAGCTGGATGCGGGAAAGACGACGTGGTTCCTGAAGATGGTGGTAGGCATCGTGCTCACGGTGGGACTGATTATCAGTGTGCTGTCGTTCTACCTGCTGATGCTGAGCATCTACCTGCTGTTACAGAAGAACACGAAGAAGCTGGAGAACCTGCTGATGATTGGTTTCAGTCCGGCGGCGGTGGCGCGTCCGTATCAGGTACTCACGGTAGGGCTGAACGCAGCGGTGGCGGCCATGGGTGTGCTGCTGGTGTGGATGGCGCGTGATGCGTATCTGGACATGCTGCGGCGGATGGTGCCCGACTTGCAGGAAGGCAGTCTGCTGCCGGCGCTGCTGACGGCCGGGGGACTTTTCCTGCTGGTATCGGTGCTGAATGTGCTGGCCGTACGGCGGAAGGTGGAATCGATCTGGAGAAAGAAATAGTATAAGCATTATATATTATCTGTAAAACCAAATGAAAATGAAGAAACTAAAGAACGTATGGCTCTTTTTGAGCTTTATCCTGATGGTGGCCGGAATGGCAAGTTGTAGCACGGAAGACCCGACGGGGGTGGATGTGTCGAGAGATGACATTATCGGTACGTGGAAAGTGACGGCGAATGACTGGACAAATTCGGAAGGTGAGTCTGGTCGTAATGATCCTGAGCACATGGGACAGACGCTCTCGGACAACCGTGGCCGCAACATACGGGTAGTAATTCTGTCGTATACGGAGGAGGAGATTCAAGCTTCGTACGACTGTACCTTTGAGTCGGAGATGTATACCGAGGAAGGCAACTACACCTTCAAGCGCGTGTAACGAGACATATTAATATAAAGAAGAGCCACAGTAATGTGGCTTTTTTTGTAAGACATAAAGACGAATGTTTTTAGACATAAGAACATAAAGACAAAAGAATTTTTAACTGTGTAATATTATGGATATGAAAACAGAAGACCTTATTAAGGTAATTATTCAATGCGCATACAATGTAAGAACACATCTGGCAGCCGGTTTTTTAGAGTCGGTGTATCAAAAGGCATTGTTGATAGAGTTAAGGGAAAAAGGTATTCATGCGGATTCTGAAACCCCTATAAATGTATATTATAAAGATGAGATTGTAGGGGAGTTTAGAGCAGATATTATTGTAGAGGGAGAGATAATTATCGAACTAAAAGCGGTGCAACATCTTCTTTCCATACACGAAACTCAGCTGGTTAATTATTTGACGGCAACTCATAAAGACCATGGATTACTCATTAATTTTGGTGGTGACCGTATAGAAATAAAAAGGAAGTACAGAGAGTATAAACGCTCATAATTTTTTATGACGTAAGCATAGAAAGATATTTCTTGAATGTTTTTGGACATAAGAACATAAAGTACATAAGTTTATATTTACACAGAAAATCTGTTCTTATGTTCTTCTGTCTAAAGCAAAAAGGCAACATCCTATAGCAGTTATTATTTTTCGGACATAAGCATATAAGTACAAAAGAAAGATTGCATCTACAAAATCTGTCTTTATGTTCTTCTGTCTAAAATAAAAAAGATACACCCATATAGCACGTCATGTTCTTTGTCTAAAATAGTATGTGTGACCGCACACACGTGCAATTTCCTGTAAATATTTGTTTAGATATTTCGTCTCTGTGTAAACAAGTGTAAAACCATTTGTCCGATATCTCTTGATTTATGTCTATTATTAGGGGAATCAGTCTAAAAAATGTTACATGGAGTTACATATATGAGAGTTTATTCAGTAAATTTGCGTTACAGAAATGGTCAAACTTTAAACAAATACCCGGGACGTTTGTTTAAGAGGTAAGAACCATGGATGATTCATTCTTTTTAAATTAAAATAATTGCTTATGTCAAAAATCGTTGGACACATTTCGCAGGTAATCGGTCCGGTGGTCGATGTGTACTTCAAGTTTGAAGAAGGACAAGACGTGGAACACGCCTTGCCGAAAATCCACGATGCCATGACGATTGCCCGTAACGACGGGCGTACGCTGGTGATTGAAGTGCAGCAGCATATCGGTGAAGACACGGTACGCTGCGTGGCCATGGACAGTACGGACGGGTTGAAGCGCGGAATGGAAGTCGTTCCTACGGGGCATCCGATTTCGATGCCTATCGGAAACCAGATCAAGGGCCGTGTGATGAATGTGGTAGGTGATACCATTGACGGTATGAAAGAACTGGACAAGACGGACGGATTTCCTATTCACCGTGAACCTCCGAAATTCGAAGACCTGGCTACTACCCAGGAAGTATTGTTTACCGGTATCAAGGTGATTGACTTGCTGGAACCTTACCTGAAGGGTGGTAAAATCGGTCTGTTTGGTGGGGCGGGTGTTGGAAAAACCGTGCTCATCAAAGAGTTAATCAATAACATTGCCAAGAAACACAATGGTTTCTCCGTGTTTGCAGGAGTGGGTGAGCGTACCCGTGAAGGTAACGACCTGCTGAGAGAAATGATTGAATCAGGCGTAATCCGCTACGGTGACGAATTCCTCAAGAGCATGGAGGAGGGAAACTGGGACCTTTCGAAGGTGGATTACAACGAAGTGGAAAAATCGCAGGTAGCCATGGTGTTCGGACAGATGAACGAGCCTCCCGGTGCCCGTCAGTCAGTAGCCTTGTCGGGTCTGACACTGGCCGAATCGTTCCGTGACCGCCAGACGGGCGACAACGGTCCGCGCGATATCCTGTTCTTTATCGACAACATCTTCCGTTTTACGCAGGCAGGTTCTGAGGTTTCAGCCTTGTTGGGACGTATGCCTTCGGCAGTAGGTTACCAGCCGACACTGGCTACGGAAATGGGACAGATGCAGGAACGTATCACTTCTACGAAGAACGGCTCCATTACTTCCGTGCAGGCGGTGTACGTGCCGGCCGATGACTTGACCGACCCTGCTCCGGCTACTACCTTTACCCACCTGGATGCCACTACGGTGTTGAGCCGTAAGATTACCGAGCTGGGTATCTATCCGGCTGTAGACCCGCTGGACTCTACGTCGCGTATCCTCGACCCGCTGATTGTGGGCAAGGAGCACTACGAAACCGCTCAGCGCGTGAAGCAGATTCTGCAGCGCAACAAGGAGCTTCAGGATATTATCTCTATCTTAGGTATGGATGAACTTTCGGATGAAGACCGTCTGACGGTGAACCGTGCCCGCCGCGTGCAGCGATTCCTTTCGCAGCCGTTTGCCGTGGCCGAGCAGTTTACGGGCGTGCCGGGCGTGATGGTTTCCATAGAAGACACCATCAAGGGATTCAAGATGATTCTGGACGGCGAGGTAGACTATCTGCCTGAACAGGCTTTCCTGAACGTGGGTACCATTGAGGATGCCATCGAGAAGGGTAAGAAGCTGATGGAAGCGGCTAAGAGTTAATAAGTAAAAGTTAAAAGTTAAAAGCTGATAGCTTAATATGAAAGAACTTCATCTGGTTATCGTTTCACCCGAAAAGCTGGTTTACGAAGGTAAAGTGAGCCAGGCTACCTTTCCGGGAAGCGCAGGAAAATTTCAGGTCATGGCCGACCATGCCCCGCTGATTTCTACGCTCTCGGCCGGGGAAGTGAAATACGTGGCCGGACAGGAAACGCAATCCCTGCAAATCAAGGGGGGATTCGTGGAAGTCAAGGAGAATCAGATTTCAGTCTGTGTGGAACTCTGAGAGGAGCGAAGCAGGCGATGAACCGAATATGTTTTTGGCGGCTTTCCGGATGAAAAACCGCACGATACTATGTTTTTGTTGACCGTTAAGAAGAAATTTATAAAAGAACTGACCGTGATTGGAATCGTGCTGACGACGCTCGTCGCCGTGGTATATCATCTGTTCATTCCCGACAGGTATTTCCTGTGGTTTCCGGCCATTCCGATATTCTTCTATCTTTTCGGCCTGTTTTACATAGAAATGTTCGCGTTCAACTATCGCGTGGGGCTGGAACGGATTGCGATGACGTATCTGGTGTGCAAGGTGCTGAAATTCATTGTCAGTGCCATGCTGCTGATGTTCTACGGATTTGTGATAGGACATGAAGTGGTGGCGTTCATGCTGACCTTCATCTTCTTCTACTTTGCGTTTCTGATATTCGAAACCCGTTTTTTCCTTCTTTTTGAAGCGAAACTCAAACTAAGAAAAAAAGCTAATGATGAAAAAAATACGGTACATAATCATCACGCTGTTACTGCTGATGGCGGTTCCGGCTGCGCTGACGAAGGCACAGGCCGCTGAGGGTGACATCGACGTGAACGAACTGGTGTTCGGACACATTGGCGATGCCTACCAGTGGCACATTGCGAAGTTCGGCGATACGGAGGTAAGCATTCCGCTGCCGGTGATCGTGAAAAGCAGTACGGGCTGGCATGTGTTCTCGTCTGCCCGGCTGGAGGAAGGTCCTTACGAGGGGCTGTACGTGGCCGAGGGTGGTGCCTACGACGGCAAAATCGTGGAACGCAATGCGGCCGGCGAGGAGGTGCGTCCGCTGGACATCTCCATCACGAAGAATGTGCTGGGCTTGTTTATCAACAGTGCGGTGCTGCTGGTCATCATGATGAGCTGCGTGCGCTGGTATAAGAAACATCCGCTGGAAGACGGGGCACCCAAGGGGGGCGTCGGCATGATTGAGGCTACGGTGCTTTCTATCTACAACGACGTGATTAAGGGCTGCATCGGCGAGAATTACCGCCGCTACGCGCCTTATCTGCTTACGGCGTTCTTCTTCGTGCTGGTGAACAACCTGATGGGGCTGATTCCTATCTTCCCCGGAGGTGCGAACGTGACGGGTAACATCGCCATTACGCTGGTGCTGGCTTTGTGTACGTTCGTGCTGACCAACGTGTATGGTACGAAGGCTTACTGGAAGGAAATCTTCTGGCCCGACGTGCCTACGTGGTTGAAGGCGCCGATTCCGATGATGCCGCTGATAGAATTCTTCGGTATCTTTACCAAACCGTTTGCACTGATGATCCGTTTGTTTGCCAACATCATGGCAGGACATGCGGCCGTGCTCAGTCTGGTGGCCATTATCTTCATCACGGTGAAGTCGGGTCCGGTTATCAACGGCTCGATGACGGTGGTGTCGGTGGCATTCAGCATTTTCATGAATGCGCTGGAAATTCTGGTGGCATTCATCCAGGCATACGTCTTCACGATGCTGTCGGCCGTGTTTATCGGTCTGTCGCAGGTGAAGGAACATGCCGAAAAATAATTGATTCAAAGAAAATTAAAGTATAACCTTTTAAAACAAGAAAATTATGTTATTGTCAGTTTTATTGCAGGCAGCTGCAGGTGTAGGTATTAGTAAGTTGGGCGCCGCTATTGGTGCAGGTATTGCAGTTTTGGGTGCCGGTATCGGTATCGGTAAAATTGGTAGCTCGGCCATGGAAGGTATCGCACGCCAGCCGGAAGCTTCAGGCGACTTGCGTATGAACATGATTATCGCTGCCGCTCTGGTAGAAGGTGCGGCACTGATTGCCATCGTGGTTTGTTTGTTGACTTTGTTCTTGTAAAAAATAAAACAATAAGTTATGGGATTATTAACTCCGGATCCGGGGCTGCTGTTCTGGATGGTCATCACCTTCGGAGTCGTGTTCTTCATCTTGGCGAAATACGGCTTCCCGGTGATTCTGAAGACGGTGGAGGACCGGAAAGCATACATTGACAATTCGCTCAAGGCGGCGCGTGAGGCCAACGAACAGCTGGCCAACGTGAAGGTGGAGGGTGAGAAAATCCTGGCACAGGCACGCGAAGAACAGCACCGCATTCTGAGTGAGGCTGCTGCTACGCGCGACCGCATCATCAAGGACGCTCAGGAGAAGGCCTTCGCCGAAGGCAACCGCCTGATGGAGGAGATGAAGAAGCAGATTGAAACGGAAAAGGAAAGTGCCATCCGTGACATCCGCCGCCAGGTAGCCGTGTTGTCAGTGGGCATTGCAGAGAAGATTATGCGCAACAAGCTGGCCGATGAAAAGGAACAGGCTGCGCTGATTGACCGTCTGCTGGATGAAATGATTGAAACTTCTAAAAAATAACGTGTCATGAATACAGGAGTCGTTTCAAGACGTTTCGCGAAGGCACTGCTGGCATACGCGAAGGGTGAAGGGCTGGAAGACAAGGTGTACAAGGAGGTGAAGACACTGGCTGCACACTTTGCCGAAGTGCCCGGCCTGCGGCGTGCCGTGGAAAATCCGGTGCTGGAGAGAAGCAAGAAGCTGGAGCTGCTTTGCGAGGCTTCGGGTGGAAAGGACGTGAGCCAGGTGATGACGCGTTTTCTCAGCCTGGTGCTGGAAGACAGAAGGGAGAAGTTCTTGCAGTTCATGATGTGGTCGTACATCGACCTGTATCAGGAAGACAAGCACATCCTCATCGGAAAGCTTACCACTGCCGTCAGTTCGCCCAAGCTCGTGGCACACTTGCAGAAACTGGCTTCCGAGAAGACGCACGGTGAGGTAATCTTGGAAGAGAAGGTGGACAAAAGCCTGATCGGAGGATACATCATCGAACTGGGTGGCTTCCGCCTGGACTCCAGTGTGGCGAACCAGTTGAAGCGCGTGAAACAGCAGTTTATCGCGAAAAACAGGAGAATAGTGTAAACAATGAAGAATGAATAATGAATAATGAAGAATGAATAATGAATAATGAATAATGAATAATGAAAAACGATTCCTATTATTCACTGTTCATTTTTAATTGTTCATTATTAATTATTAATTAAAAAGAATTATGCCAGAAAATACAATAAAACCCAGCGAAGTTTCAGAGGTGTTGCTCCAACAGTTGAAGGGGATTGACAACTCGCTGAAATTCGACGAAGTGGGTACCGTGCTTCAGGTGAGCGACGGTGTGGCCCGTATTTACGGTTTGCGTAATGCGGAAGCCAACGAGTTGCTGCAGTTTGAAAACGGTATCATGGGAACGGTGATGAATCTGGAGGAGGACAATGTGGGAGCGGTGCTCTTGGGTCCGACCGACCAGATTAAGGAGGGGATGATTGTGAAGCGTACCAAGCACATTGCTTCCATCAACGTGGGAGAATCGATGCTGGGACGTGTAATCGACCCTCTGGGTGTGCCCTTGGACGGGCGCGGCGAAATTGGCGGAGAGCTGTGCGAGATGCCGCTGGAGCGTAAGGCACCGGGGGTTATCTTCCGTCAGCCGGTAACGGAACCGCTGCAGACGGGACTGAAGGCTATCGATGCCATGATTCCTATCGGCCGCGGACAGCGTGAGTTGATTATCGGCGACCGTCAGACAGGTAAGACGGCCATCGCCATCGATACCATCATCAACCAGCGTGCCAACTACGAGGCAGGAAATCCGGTGTACTGTATCTACGTGGCCATCGGTCAGAAAGGTTCTACCGTGGCCAGTATCGTGAATGCATTGCGTGAGAAGGGGGCGATGGACTATACCATCGTGGTGGCTGCTACGGCTTCCGACCCGGCTGCCATGCAGTATTTCGCTCCGTTTGCCGGAGCTGCCATCGGCGAGTACTTCCGTGATACCGGCCGTCATGCACTGGTGGTGTACGATGACTTGTCAAAACAGGCTGTGGCTTACCGTGAGGTATCACTGATTCTGCGTCGTCCGTCAGGACGTGAGGCTTATCCAGGTGATATCTTCTACCTGCACTCTCGTTTGCTGGAACGTGCGGCGAAGATTATCAACCAGCAGGAAGTGGCCGAACAGATGAACGACCTGCCAGCCAGCCTGAAGGGTAAGGTAAAGGCCGGAGGTTCACTGACCGCCCTGCCGATTATCGAAACACAGGCCGGCGACGTGTCTGCCTACATTCCGACCAACGTGATTTCCATTACCGACGGTCAGATCTTCCTGGAAACCGACTTGTTCAACCAGGGCTTCCGTCCGGCTATCAACGTGGGTATCTCTGTATCGCGTGTAGGTGGTAGCGCCCAGATAAAGAGTATGAAGAAAGTGGCCGGTACGCTGAAGATTGACCAGGCACAGTATCGTGAACTGGAGGCCTTCTCGAAGTTCAGCAGCGACATGGACTCTGTGACTGCCATGGCCATCGACCGTGGACGTAAGAACAACCAGCTGCTGATTCAGCCGCAGTACTCACCGATGCCGGTAGGCGAACAGGTGGCCATTCTGTACTGTGGTACGCACGGACTGATGCGCGACATTCCTATCTCGAAGGTACGTGCCTTCCAGGATGCGTTCTTGACTTACCTGCGTGCCAACCATCAGAAGGATGTGCTCGACGTGCTGGCTTCCGGAAAGATTACCGACGAAATTACGTCGCTCATTGAAAAACTGGCCGCAGACGCAGCCGAACAATTTAAAGCATAAATCCCATGGCATCACTGAAAGAAGTTAAAGGAAGAATCAACTCAATCCACGGCACGCTGAAGATTACTTCGGCGATGAAGATGGTGGCGTCTTCCAAGCTGCACAAGGCGCAGGAGGCCATTGAAAATATGCTTCCCTACGAACGCCGGTTGCACCGCATGCTCAGTAATTTCCTGGGCGCGGAGCTGAGCGTGGAATCGCCTTTTGCAGTGAAACGTGAAGTGAAGAAAGTGGCCGTGGTGGTGTTTGCCTCCAACAGCAGTCTGTGCGGCGGATTCAATGCCAATGTAATCCGTCACCTGAACGAGGTGGTGGCAGAGTATGAGCCGAAGGTGGGCCGTGAGAACATCCTGATTTATCCGGTGGGCCGTAAGGTGGCCGATGCGGTGAAGAAGATGGAAGGACTGACGGCGGCCGGCGATTATCAGCACATGAGCGGAAAACCGAACTATCAGGAGGCGGCCGACCTGGCTGCCGAGCTGATGACGCGGTTTGCCAGCGGTGAGATTCAGCAGGTGGAGCTGCTCTACAACCACTTCAAGTCGACCTCTACGCAGGTATTGACGCGGGAGACTTATCTGCCGCTCGACCTGAGTGCCGGTCATACGGACGAGAAGGGAGAGGAGCAGGAAGCCATGCAGGCCGATTACCTCATCGAACCGTCGCCGGAACAGGTGATGGAGGAGTTGCTGCCCAAGGTGCTCCGCATGAAGATGTACACCGTGCTGCTTGACTCTACGGCTTCGGAACATGCCGCGCGCACCATGGCTATGCAGATTGCCACGGACAATGCAAACGACCTGATTCAGGAACTGACCTTGATTTACAACAAGAGCCGCCAGCAGGCGATTACCAACGAGTTGCTGGACATCGTGGGTGGTAGCATGAGCTGACCCCGCGGGCGGAACTCTTGTGTTCATTGCATAAAAAAACGTATCGCTGTCTCACGGCAGGATACGTTTTTTTTTGAACGAATAAACTAAAAAATTAATTATCTTAAAAAAGAAAACATGAAATTCTTTGGTGATTTATTTCTATAACAAACTGATTTCGTGTTTTGTTCGCTTTTTCTGTCGGTTTTTCTTTACTGATTTTTTAATAACTGTAAAAGCATACAGCCGCACCGTCGAGCAGGCATTCCATTCGTCCTTCTCCCAGGCGGATATTGTCCATGTAGGAGTAGTCACCTCCGCCGTAGTTCAAACGGATGCTGGTGTAGAAAGCGTCGTACCAGTCCCACGTAAAGGTGTAGGTATATTCCTCCCAACGTCCGCGGGCATCCTGAATGCGGATAAAGTCTTCACCCGTTCCGTTGGTGTAGAAGCGCAGCACCTGGAAGTGGTGCAAGCCGTAGTCGTCGTACCAGTCGTCCTGCCAGTCGTAGCTGCAGAGATACGCTGTGCGTTCACGATATTCCAGGGTGTTGTTCCCTAATTCCATTTCCACGTTACACGACGGGAAGGCGAGTGTCAGTGCGACCAGCATCGCCATATACATGAATTTTTTTACCCTTGTTCTCATAACTCTTTGTGTGTTTGTTTTCCTCTATGTGACAAAGGTATCCGGAAAAAATCATACAAACGAATGATTTTTCCTATTCCTGTGGGGGAATTTCCCTATCGGAGGTAGGGAAATGCATCGGTCTGCGGGGTGGCAGATGGTGTATCGCCTTTGTGGCTGGACGGGAATGCCGGTGTATTTAACGCAAAACGTCCTTGCGTTCGGATTGAAACACAAGGACGTTGTATGGAAAATTTCTTTACGTTATGAATGAAACGCAAGGACGTTTTTTCAGGATTTCTGGAGAAGTACCGTCAGTGCATCGCGCCAGTCTTCACCGTTATGCGGGCAGTAGGTCTGGAAACCCAGCTGGCGGGCTGCCTGTACGTTGCCGGCCCCGTCGTCAATGAAGAGCGATTCTGACGGAAGAATGTCGGCATCGGCTATCAGGAAGTCAAAAATCTGCCGGTCGGGCTTGGTCACTCCAATCTGGTAGGAGAGGTACAGCTTGTCAAAATAGTCGCTGAGCGGTTTCCCCTTTGACGAGAATGCCGGACTGCAGGCCCAGTCCATCACGTAAGGATTGGTGTTGCTCAGCACGAAGAGCTTGTAGCGCTTGCGCAGCTCCTTCAGGCAGTCGAGCAGACGTTCGTCCAGTCCGGTGAAGTAGCCCAGCCATGCCTGGCGTGTCTCCTCCCAGCTGGGTGTGCGTCCGCCGCACAACTGTCCCAGCTTCACCTGGAACTCATCGGGCGTAATTTTTCCTTCTTCCAGTTCCTGGAAAATCCCCGTCTGGTGATATTTGTCCAGGCGCTGGTCGGCATCAGCCACTCCTAACTGGCGGAACGCTTCCACCGCCTGTTCGCGGCTGATAGGGGCGATGACCCCTCCGAAATCAAAAATCAGGTTTTTTATCATATATTGTTTTTATTTTCTCAGCATCAGGTTCTTGAACGGGGCAGGATAGGGAGTCTCAAATTCCATCCGTTCGCCCGTAAGCGGGTGGTAGAAGCACAGCTTGAAGGCGTGGAGTGCCAGACGTCCGAGCGGGTCGGTTTCGCAGCCGTAACGTGCATCGCCCACCACCGGATGGCCGAGCGACTGCATGTGCACGCGAATCTGGTTCTTGCGTCCCGTTTCCAGTTGCAGCTCCATGAGCGAATAGCCGTTGGCCCGCTTGATGGTGCGGTAGTGCGTGATGGAGAGCTTGCCTCCGTCGTCTACCGGCGAGGAGCTGACGTACAGCTTGCGGTCGGTGAGCCAGGAGCGTACGGTGCCCTGGTCTTTTTCCATGTCACCCATGACGATGGACACGTAGCGGCGGTCGTACACGATGTCGTGCCAGTTGTCGCGGAGCGTGTGCTGCGTCTTCTCATCCTTGGCATACATCATGATGCCCGAGGTTTCGCGGTCCAGACGGTGCACCACGAAGATGCGGTTGTTGCGGTGCGTGCGCTTCACGTACTCATTCAGAATGTGCTGTGCGGTACGTTCCTTCTGATGGTCGGTAGCCACGGACAGCAGTCCTTCCTTCTTCTCCACCACGATGAGATAGGCATCCTCGTAGAGAATCTTCAGCATGGGGTGGCGGAACTCGTGCTTGTTCTTTTCACGGCTCACCTGCACCTTCATGCCCGGTTTCAGAGGGAAGTTGTACTGCGTCTGGATGTTGTTGTCCACCAGCACCACGCGGTTGGCCAGCAAGGCTTTTACGCGCGTGCGGCTGATGCCGTCCATCTTCTTCATAAGGAACTCCATCAGTTCCGCCGGTTCATTGACCGGATAGATTGTATATTTGGCTGCGGCACGCGGGATAGGGCGTCGGCCGTTGTTGCCAGAGTTATTTCTTGCCACTTTGTTGCGTCAGTTAAAAGTTAGAAGATAGGGAAGAGTGTTTAGCGTCTTTCCAGTTGCACGACATTTTCCACGTGATGCGTGTGGGGGAACATGTCGACAGGCTGTACGGCAGTCACCTTGTACTTGCCGTCGAGCAGCTGGAGGTCGCGTGCCTGTGTGGCCGGGTTGCAGCTCACGTAGACGATGCGTTTCGGCTCGGCAGCCAGAATCACGTCGATTACGTCATTGTGCATACCAGCGCGGGGAGGGTCGGTGATGATGACATCCGGACGTCCGTGTTCCGCAATGAAGTCGTTGGTAAGGATATCCTTCATGTCGCCCGCATAGAATAGCGTGTTGTCGATGCCGTTCAGGGCCGAGTTCACCTTGGCATCCTCGATGGCTTCGGGCACATATTCGATGCCCACCACCTTACGTGCCTGGCGTGCCACGAAGTTGGCGATGGTACCCGTACCCGTGTAGAGGTCGTACACCAGCTCATTGCCCGTAAGTCCGGCAAACTCGCGTGCCACCTTATATAAATTATAGGCCTGTTCAGAGTTCGTCTGGTAGAACGATTTCGGTCCCACCTTGAAGCGCAGTCCCTCCATCTCTTCGAAGATGTGGTCGTTGCCCTTGAACACCTCCACGTCGAGGTCGCCGATGGTATCGTTGCACTTGTTGTTGATGACATACATCAGCGAAGTAATCTGCGGGAAGCTGTCGGCCATGAACTGCAGAATCTCTTCCATCTTGCGGCGGCCTTCGTCGTCGGTCACCTTGCACTGCAGCACCACCATCAGTTCGCCCGTAGACGAGGTACGGATCATGATGTTACGAAGAAGTCCTTCCTGCGTGCGCAAGTCGAAGAACGGGAAGTTGTGCGCGTAGGCATAGTCGCGTACGGCATTGCGGATTTGGTTGGAAATGTCGTCCTGCAACCAGCACTTGTCGATGGCCAGCACCTTGTCGAACGCCCCCGGAATATGGAATCCCACGGCATTCATCTGGTCGTATTTCACATCCTGCTTCACCTCCTCTTCCGTAAGCCAGCGCTTATTGGAGAATGTAAACTCCAGCTTGTTACGGTAAAAGCGGGTCTTTTCCGAGCCTAAGATAGGACGGAATTCCGGCAGTTCCACCTTCCCGATGCGGGTGAGGTTGTCGAACACTTGTTTCTGCTTGTACTTGAGCTGTTCCTCGTAAGAAAGACATTGCCATTTGCATCCTCCGCACACTCCGAAGTGACTGCAGAACGGCTCCGTGCGCAGGGGTGATTTCTCATGGAACTTTACCGCCACCGCTTCGGCGTAATGGTTCTTCTTGCGCTTCACCTGTAAATCGACTACGTCGCCCGGCACTACATACGGGACAAATATTACCAACTCGTTCACTTTAGCCACGGCTTTTCCTTCTGCGGCTACGTCTGTTATCGTTACCTTCTCCAGTAAAGGCAGTTCTTTTTTCTTTCTTGCCACGTTCTTTTCAATAAAACCAATTTGGGAGCAAATTTATACATTTTTCCTGACATTCTTCCATGTTTTTCGAAGAAGTTCATTTTGCAAACTCTATGTTGCAAAATATGTCGAAAAATATCTTCACAAAATTTGGGATTCAATAAAATATGTATAGATTTGCCAGCGGTTGACCAACGAAAAACATTATTGAACCTTATCAAATATAAGAAAACATGGAAAAGAAAAGAGTCTATACTTTTGGAAACGGACAAGCTGAAGGAAAAGCTGACATGAGAAATCTTCTGGGTGGCAAGGGCGCAAACCTGGCCGAGATGAACCTGATCGGGGTGCCTGTACCTCCCGGATTCACCATAACAACCGAAGTCTGCAACGAATATTTTGAAAAAGGAAAAGAAGCAGTGGTTGCGCTGCTGAAAGACGACGTGGAAAAATCCATCAAGGGAGTAGAAGCCCTGATGAAGTCGAAGTTCGGCGATGTGGAAAATCCGTTGCTCGTTTCCGTACGTTCGGGTGCCAGAGCGTCCATGCCGGGGATGATGGACACCATTCTGAACCTGGGTCTGAACGATGAAGTAGTAGAAGGACTGGCTCGCAAGACTAACAACCCTCGCTTTGCGTGGGACTCTTACCGCCGCTTCGTACAGATGTACGGCGACGTGGTGCTGGGCATGAAACCCGTGAACAAGGAAGACATCGACCCGTTTGAAGCCATCATTGAAGAAGTGAAGAAAGCCAAGGGCGTACGTCTGGACAACGAACTCGACGTGGACGACCTGAAGACCCTGGTAGTCCGCTTTAAGGAAGCTGTGAAGAAACAGACCGGACAGGAATTCCCGTCATGCGCTTACGAACAGTTGTGGGGTGCCATCTGTGCCGTATTCGATTCATGGATGAACGAACGCGCCATCCTTTACCGTAAGATGGAAGGTATTCCGGCAGAGTGGGGAACAGCCGTGAACGTACAGGCCATGGTATTCGGTAACATGGGTGAGACTTCGGCTACGGGTGTATGCTTCTCACGCGATGCCGCTACCGGTGAAGACCTGTTCAACGGTGAATACCTGATCAATGCGCAGGGTGAAGACGTAGTAGCCGGTATTCGTACTCCGCAGCAGATTACCAAAATCGGTTCTCAGCGCTGGGCCGAACTGCAGGGTATCTCGGAAGCAGAACGTGTGGCCAAATATCCTTCTATGGAAGAAGCCATGCCGGAAATCTACAAGGAACTCGATGAACTCCAGACTAAACTGGAAAATCACTACCACGATATGCAGGACATGGAATTTACCGTGCAGGAAGGCAAACTCTGGTTCCTCCAGACCCGTAACGGTAAGCGTACAGGTGCCGCTATGGTGCGCATCGCCATGGAAATGCTGCATCAGGGCATGATTGACGAAAAGACCGCTTTGATGCGCTGCGAACCTAATAAGCTGGACGAGCTGTTGCATCCGGTATTCGACAAGGAAGAACTGGGACGTGCCCGCGTGCTGACACGTGGTTTGCCGGCTTCTCCGGGTGCTGCCTGCGGACGTATCGTCTTCTTCGCCGAAGATGCTGCTGAATGGCATACCAACGGCCATCGCGTGGTACTGGTTCGTATTGAAACTTCTCCGGAAGACCTGGCTGGTATGCAGGCTGCCGAAGGTATCCTGACCGCCCGTGGAGGTATGACCTCGCACGCAGCCGTAGTAGCCCGCGGAATGGGTAAGTGCTGTGTATCAGGTGCCGGAGCCATCAACGTAGACTACAAGACCCGTACGGTGGAAATTGACGGAGTCGTACTGAAAGAAGGTGACTACATCTCCATCAACGGAACCAACGGGTATGTATATGCCGGAGAAATTCCGACTCAGCCGGCCAAACTGTCGGGTAACTTTGCCGAACTGATGGAACTCTGCGACAAATATGCTCGTCTGAAAGTCCGTACCAATGCAGACACGCCGCGCAACGCACAGGATGCCCGTGGCTTCGGTGCTGTAGGTATCGGTCTGTGCCGTACGGAACACATGTTCTTTGACGACGAAAAGATTGTGGCTATGCGTGAAATGATTCTGGCCAAGGACGTAGAAGGCCGCAAGAAAGCCCTCGACAAACTGTTGCCTTACCAGAAAGCTGACTTCAAGGAAATCTTCAAGACCATGGACGGACTGCCTGTCAACGTACGTCTGCTCGACCCGCCGTTGCATGAATTCGTTCCGCACGATTTGAAAGGTCAGGAAGAAATGGCACAGGCCATGGGTGTGACCGTAGATTATATCCGCCAGCGCGTGGAAAGTCTGTGCGAACACAACCCGATGCTGGGTCACCGTGGTTGCCGTCTGGGAAATACGTATCCGGAAATCACTGAAATGCAGACTCGCGCCATCCTGGGTGCTGCCTGCGAACTGAAGAAGGAAGGTTACGACCCGCATCCTGAAATCATGGTGCCGCTGATTGGTATTCTGTATGAATTCGAAGCACAGGAAAAGGTGATCCGTGAAACTGCTGCCAAACTGTTCAAGGAAGAAGGCGTGGAAATTCCGTTCAAGGTGGGAACGATGATTGAAGTGCCGCGTGCTGCCCTGACTGCCGACCGCATCGCTTCACATGCCGAATACTTCTCATTCGGTACAAACGACCTGACTCAGATGACCTTCGGTTACTCTCGTGACGATATCGCTTCCTTCTTGCCGGTTTACCTGGAAAAGAAGATCCTGAAGGTAGACCCGTTCCAGGTACTCGACCAGAACGGTGTGGGCCAGCTTATCAAGATGGCAGTAGCCAAAGGCCGTTCCGTACGTCCGGAACTGAAATGCGGTATCTGCGGTGAACACGGTGGTGAACCGATGTCCGTGAAGTTCTGCCACAAGGTAGGTCTGGATTACGTGAGCTGCTCACCGTTCCGCGTGCCTATCGCAAGACTGGCTGCGGCGCAGGCTGTGATTGAAGAAAGCTTGTAACTATTTTATTAAATTCATAAAAAAGCTCCGGGGATAATTTGTAGAAAATCTCCGGAGCTTTTTTGTAAATATATTTTATAGATTGACATGTTATTTTATGTAAAAATGTCTATATTTGTGCGGATAAATTGTTTATATATTAAAATACACAAGATATGATGATGAAAAGATTTTGTTTGTTTGCTGCATGTGCATGCTTGTTGGTTGACATGAGTTATGCGCAAAGAAAAGTAGAAGTGGTGGAGACACCACAGAATTCGCAAGCAGCTACTAGTGAAAAAGTAATTAAGCGTAAAGTAGCTATCGGACGTTTCTCGAATGAAACGCAATATGCGAAGGGAATATTTTATGATAAAGAAAATGATCCGATGGGCAAACAAGCATTGGATATTCTTTCAGCCAAGCTGGCTGCTTCTGGAAAATTCCTCTTGCTGGAACGAAGTGACTTGTCTACTTTGCTTGAAGAAGCACAGAAAGGCGAGAATGGCTTGTCCACGATTGGTGCCGATTATATGATTATTGGCTCTATCACAGAGTTCGGCCGGAAGAATACCGGGAAATCGGGCGTTTTTACAACCACAAAAACACAGACCGTGGAGGCAGCTGTAGCTATTCGTCTGGTAGATGTATCTACAGGCTTGATAATTTATTCAGATGAAGCGAAAGGTTCGGCTGATTTGACTACTAAAACTACTATGGGTGTCGGTGGACGTGCCGACTTTGATGCCACTTTGAGTGATAAGGCCATTTCTGAGGCTATTGGCCAGTTAGTGGAGAATATTATTAATAAATGTACAGATAAACCTTGGAGAACTTACTTCCTTTCTTATGATGCCGATGCTGTGCTGATAGCAGGTGGAAAAAGCCAAGGCATAGCAGAAGGGGATGTGTTTAGTATCAAGTCGAAAGGGAAAAAAGTGAAAAACCCTCAGACTGGCTTGATGATTGAATTGCCAGGAAAGAAAGTTGGGACAGTAAAGGTGATTTCTACAGGAGGTGATACTCCCGAGACTGAGTATTCTTTTGTGGAAGTTTCCACTACTACTACAATTGATACTGCAAAATTAAGTGAATATTATATTGAAGAATCTAAGTAATTATGAAAGCAAGATTATGGATGATTATTGGGCTGGTGGCATTGTTGTGTGGATGCAAAGCCCATTATCCTGTGGCTCAGGAAAGTGGAAAGGAAGATATGGCTTATCTGCTTTTTACTAGTCCGGGTGAATATGCAGGAAAGGAAGTGACCGTTATGTTAGACGGTAAGAAACCTTTTGAAGCAAAGGTGGTAAAAGCTAAGAATGCTAATAGAAAGGGTACATCGTATGCGGTTTCTACCGGACGAAGAAAAATTAATGTGACCTATAATGGAAAAGTGATTTATAGTAAAGAAATATTTGTATCTACTCAAGAAACTAAAATAATTACACTGCCATGATAAAAAAAGTTTTATTTATAGGTGTTTGTATATTTGCTTTTGCTTCTTGTAGTACTGTGAAGCCATTGTATTCATGGTATAATTATGAGGATATTACTTATCAGTACAGCAAGAAGAGCACGGAAGAACTTCAGGTAAAAGTTCTGGAGCAATATCAAAAAATGATTGACAAGCAAAAAGGTGCTAGAGGGGTTGTTCCTCCTGGACTGTATGCAGAGTACGGATATATGCTATATCGTACTGGAAAGAAAGAGGAAGGATTGTCTTTTTTGAAGGAAGAGATAAAGGCCTATCCGGAATCAGAAACATATATTTCAAGAATCATTAAACAGCTCGAAAAATGAAGAATTATTTGATTGTTGCATTGGCAATTATACTATTGTCTTCGTGTGCAGAAAGTATTACACGTGGAAAACAGTATGCTAAGTTATATGAAGAAAAGCCTGTTTCTATCGTCGTGATGCCTCCTATCAACCAAACCAATGCGGTAGAGGCAAAAGATTTCTTTTATACAACGATGTATATGCCGCTTTGTGAAAAAGGCTATTATGTGTATTCACCTTATCTGACAATGGAGATGTTTCAAACGGAAAGTGCATATGACAGTGAAATGTTCTTGGAGAATGATATAAATATTTTCAAGAAAGTATTGGGAGCAGATGCGGCGATGTTTACTATTATCAAATCTTGGAGTCGGAAAACTGTGACAGGAAAGCTAACTGTTGGGGTAGAATATATTTTACGTTCTACTTCTACGGGAGAAACGCTTTATCATAGAGAAGGATTGATTAATGTAGACACAAGTGTGAATGCGGGTGGAGGATTATTAGGAACTGTAGTAAGTATGGCTGCCACGGCTTTAAATACTGCTATGACTGATAAGGTAGTGGCTGGAAGAAAATGCAATGCTTTTGTTTTAAGCGATATGCCTGTCGGGAAATACAGTCCGGATTATGGTAAAGACCAAAATCTTGAAGCAGGAAAAAGTTATATTAAAGCAACTGTGAAGTAGACGGTAATTATGCGTGGAAAATAAAAAAGGGGTTGGATTTCGCAGAACAAGAAATCTAACCCCTTTTTTATTTAGTTTTTGTATAATTTTCTTATTTGGATGATATGTAGCTTCCCACCAAGAAAGTAACAAAAACTCTTCCACAAGGTTTTAAAATCTCTCATATAACACTTATCTTTGGCAAAAAAATAAAGAAACCTCAATGGATACAGAATATTTGAACCGTTTTGAAGAGAGATTGCAGCAGGAATTGCTGCGTTTGTGTACTGACTATCATGTGCTGGACGGCACCCTGCTGGCTACGGAGGACCTGGACAACCGCTGGCACGACCTGGCACCGGAGTATGTGGCCGATGCCGTGGAACAGATTCGTGATTATCCCGTGGTGTCGGTGGCATGGGCTGCCTATCTGGGCCTGGGAGTAGCTTTCTGCTGGGACGAAGACTGGGAGGCCAGTGCACAGGCTACTTATCAGTCGTACTACGGAGAGCAGGGCTTTGACGACATGGATGAACACATCGTGCGCGATTTACTCGGTTTGTCGCTCGACGGAGAAGAAGCTCGCCAGCTGGAGGATATCATTCGCCGCTGCGGACAGACTACCGTGGGATTGATTCGCCACGAACAGATAGAGCCGCAAAGCCCGCTGGCCTTCCATGTATTTGCCCGTGCCTGCCGTACGATGTTCCGCATCGGGGTAGCCATTGAACTTAAACGCCTGGGATATAAATTCGAGAAAGTAGAAATTGGTCGCGTACCAGGCGGGATGCTGTCATAAGAAATCCTCAGACAGGTTTTCTGTCACCTTAAAAACGCTTCGACGTTTGGATGCAAACGCCTTTACGTTTTCCTCAAAACGCACTTACGTTTCGGGTAAAACGCAAAGGCGTTTTGTCTTAAATGCACTTGCGTTTTGAGAGATAAATTTTACCCGATTCCCGGTCCGAATTTCCCTTCAAATTCCGCCACAATCTGCTGGAAATGCGTCGGCAGGTAGTGCATGGCCTGAGCATGCAGGGCAGGGGGGATGCCGTAGAATGCTTCGGCAATGCTGCCTGTGATGCAGGCCAGTGTGTCGCTGTCGCCACCTAGTGAGATGGCCGTACGCACACAGTCCTCAAAGTCCGTCCCGTCCAGAAAGGCGTGGATGGCCTGGGGCACAGTACCTTGGCAGGTGGCATCCCATTGATAGGTGTCACGAATGCCGTTGCAGGTGAAGTTCAGGTCATAGTCGAACTTCGCTTCGACGGTATTTTTTATGTCCTCCTTGCTCTTCCCATCCCGGGCCAGAAAGATGCAGAGTGCCGTAGCCTGGGCACCCTTGATTCCTTCGGGATGATTGTGTGTGCAGGCAGCCGATATGCGTGCAGCCTTCAGCGTCTCTTCCTCCGTGCGGAATGCCCATCCCACGGGGCCTACGCGCATGGCCGAACCGTTTCCGCAGCTGCCGTAAGGACGGAGCTGTCCCGTTTGCTGTCCCTGTCGGAGCCATTCACGGAAACGTCCGCCGAAGCCTCCCAGCGGACACGGGTAACGGGTGGCATAGCGGAAATAATAGGTGGCACAGTCTCCTCCGTGTAGCAGCCAGTCGGCCGTGGCGAGGGTCAGAATACTGTCGTCGGTATATCCCTTCTGAGGAGTGAGGAAAGGAAACTCTTTTGTCTTGATGTTGTGGAACTCGTAGACGCTGCCTGCGATGTCGCCAAGGATGCTTCCAATCATATTTTTTTGTTTGTATAGACACAAAGGTATGGAAATAAATGAATATGAATCGATAATGGCCGGCTTATTTCATATGATACAAAAAATCATTTATGGTGGAACCTTTTATTACAATCTTTACATATATAATTGGCATTAGAAATTTTCCCCAAGAATGCAACTATAAAAAACGAAATAAACATAGACAATGCTATATAATCGGCGATAGTTGATCTGATACCCAAATCATTTGCCCAAACAAGATAAAGCCCCGGAATAAGAAAAAGAAAGATGCACCATAATGCTATAGCAGTTCCGTATTTGTTGCTTACGGCTATGGCTGACACATTGTAACTTCCACATTTAGGGCACCAGACATGAGACTCATTTCTACTATCAACAATAGGATTTATTATCTCAACAGCTTTTTCATAATCTTTCTCGAAAACATATATTGCAATACCTGTGATAGCACCATAAGCACCAGGATTTTGGTCTTGCCCTTCATCATGCTGGCGAGAAACAATGTTATTTTCAATAAGCAGATTTGTAATCTCGTCTGCATAAATAGTAGTATCACATTTTATAAGAAGTCTTTCCTTCATATTAGAATTTACTTTTATGCCAATATACTGATATTTATATAAAAAAGCAAGATTTATCTCTAAGTCTTTATTATAAGCACTATATTTGCGATACGGACTCGAACCTAAAAAATAAAGTGATACTTTTATTTGCAGCTGTTATATTAATAGTTATTGCAACAGTCATTAAAATATACTTTACATAACTGCCTGAATAATTTAATTTTATTAGTGCAGTATTTATAATACACCGGGCTTTATATTTTGAGGAACTTGTCATAGCAAGTAGAAAATACCTTAGATAGTGAACACAGAATTATAAACTCTAAAATCAAAGTGACATGAAAACAAAGAACTTATGTGGAATACTGATGCTATTCTCTTTTTTAGTGTCGTGTACAGAACAGCAATGTATAATTCATGGTATAACTACTGGTGTAAAAGATGGTGATTATATGTATATAACTGAATATCTTGATAATACATATTTTGATTCAGCTGTAGTTATGAATGGAAAATTTACATTCAAGTTACCGAAGGCTTCAGAAGAAGATTTTTTGCCTAAAGTTATAGTTCCTGCTGTGGGCAATGAGCCAAGTGTAGCTATGGTTTTTACACAAGATTCTGAAGTGAAATACATAAGAGATAGCAATAAAGATATATTCGATATATATGGTTCTCCATATAATGATTTGTTCCGTATAGAAGGTTTTAAAATAGATTCAATAAGTCATGTGTTGGGACATCTTGATAATCTATGTTTGAAGGATTCTACTTTGACGCAGGAACAGAAGGATTCAATAACTTTAAAAATGAATGAACTCATAAAAGAAGACTCCATTCTCAATATTCAAAGTATAGAACGTAATATTGATAATCTTGTGGGGGCTTATCTATTATACATAAACAGACATTCACTGAACAAAGAAACATTTCAGAAGCTTTTTGAAAGACTTCCCAAGAAGTTCGCATCATCAAAGCATTTTGATGATGTTAGAAAATAACCTGTCTTTTGTGAAGTTCTATGAATAACCAACAGTTTACATTATGAAAAAATACGTGATATTCTTAGTCCTGCTCATCGCAACTCTTTGTGTAAAGGCACAGTCTATTATTCCACAGGTAAATGAAAACGTGGAGCTTATGAGTATCTTGTCGCGTATGGCCGGTTTTCCGGAATATCACATGGATATGGCGGGCCAATATATAAAGGATATGGACAGCTATTTTAAGGAGAGTACTGACCATCCGGCCGTGCAGTATATGAAAGGACTTAGGAACAAGTATGGCATAGCTTATGATGCCGTCATGTCAATGGCTGTACATCTGGATAACCGGAACGGTGTTTTTTCATTGATAGAGGAAGAAGTTTCGACCTTAGAGAAAAGATGGAAGAAGGTGGATAAGGATGAATTTCTGTCTTAACTCAGCAGCTTTTATAGGGATACAAAATTCAATGAATTCTTTCTGGCCCATAAAGACCTTTATGAAAGGGGCATCAAGTCTTATCAGGATAATGTCATCAGTCATTTTGATATAGACTGGTATGCTGATTTCTATGGAAATGAACCTCAGGAAACTTCTTCTGTGATAATCGGTTTCTGCAATGGAGGTGGAAACTATGGAGCAGACCGGCAAATAAAAGGACATAAGAAGGAGGTTTTCGCTATTGTGGGTTATTACGTGAATAAAGAAGGTATGCCCATGTATAGCAAAGAATATTTGCCGACGCTGATTCATGAATTTAATCATTCTTTTATCAATCATTTTCTGGATGAAAACAAATATCCTGATTATGTAAAAGAACTGGAGCCGGCTGCCACGGATTTGTTTAATTCTTCACGTTGGAGTATGGCGAAACAAGCGTATGGCAATTGGAAGACCGTGATAAACGAATCACTTGTCCGTGCGGCTGTTATCTGTTATATGCTGGACAAAGACTACAAGCCGGAAGAAATAAAAAATGAACTGTTGGAGCAGGTGCAACGAAATTTCAGATGGATGCCGGAACTGGTGAGCCTGCTGAGAAAATACGAAGAAAGACAGGTAAAATATGGTAGTTTTGAGAATTTCTATCCGAGGGTAATAGATTTTTTCGAAGACTATGCTAAAAAGGAAAATAAAAGACTGGACGTCATAAAATCAAAGTAACATGAAAACAAAGAACTTATTGGGAGTACTGCTCCTGTTTACATTTACCTTCATCAGTTGTGATAAGGAGGACGAAGAGGGTAGAAAAATTACTGATTATAAAGAGTATGTGCTGACTGTCGCATCGGAAATGAAGCCGGGGGTAATATGGTCAGAGGGACGTGATTATCTGAAAGAAGTATATCCTGTAAAAAAAGAAAATGCAGAAGGGTGGGATGCCTTAGGGGGTATCGGCGGATTTGAATTTGAAAATGGATATGAATATAGAATAAAAATCAGCGAAACAAGTTACCTGGATTATAGCATGGGGCAACCAGCTTGGACAGAACATGAGTTGCTTGAGGTAATCTCCAAAGAGAAAAAAGCTTCGGAGGGATTACCGAAACACTTTATTCCGGAAGCATTCTATAAAGACAAATTCCTGCCTAAATACAGATATGCGGTAGAGGTTGATAACAAAGAGGTAATTGAAGAGGATTTGAAGAATAACTCTATTCTGCCATTGGACTATCACTATTTCTATTATGGCAACAGTGAAGGACCGAAATGGCTCGCAATAAAAGATGACACTAATGTATTAGGTCCTGGTCTGATAAAAAGAACCAATAAAGCTCAGGAAGAATTTCCTGAAGTATATCAGATACTACCACCCGAAGGACAAGTAAATGGTTTCATGGAATGGTCATTCCTGGATGAAGAAGGGAATGAAACAGGCTATCCTTCGTTTGATGTGTTTTTAGGATATTCTGCGAAATCAAGAGAAGCAGGAGTAACATCAAATCTTTTCTATCTGTATAAGGACCTGACAGCACACTATAAGAGCAAATACCCGGATGCAGGTGTAAAAGCGGTTGTAGTTTCTTATGCCATTGAAAAAAACTGACACAATGGTCAAGACTCCATTTCCACCTTCACTTCCTGAATGTTCCGAAGCTCATCACTGAAGTTTACTCCAATCTTGTAGACCGTACGGCTGTCCTTGGCAAAAGGTGCGGCATAGCCTTTCTCCCGAATCTGAGCCAAAGCTTCGTCTGCGCTGCCGTTCAACTTGAATTCCATGATGTACACGTAGTCCTGCGTCTGGAGTACCAGGTCAATCCGTCCGCGACTGGTGTGGTATTCCACCTGCACGTAGAAGCCCATCAGCTTGAAAATGATGTAGAGGATATTCTGGTAATGCACTTCGCGGTCACGTGCCAGCTCGTATGGAATGTCGGCAAACATAGTCTTCAACCGTTCGAAAAAATCATCCACTTTGCCCGCCATTACTTCCTCCACAA
>OGHJ01000355.1_pt1 | contig 73591 bp, 48 predicted proteins | sample 1571351 | NCBI WGS metagenome assembly OGHJ01 (sample SAMEA2582037, study PRJEB24529) | metagenome | biome: Human gut stool | place: China | collected 2011 | reverse complement strand
GGCGAAACGCGCCGTTCACGTTCAGACGTGCGGGCAGGATTGAGAACACTGCTCAAGTGAGGTCACGGATTAGCAGGTTTGAAATTTAATTTCAATGTCAAATTAGCTACATTCGTAAAAATTTGCAAGGTAGATAATACACATAATAATTTTAAAATAATGTTCAATAACATGATGTTATAAACATATAACAACTCATAACCTACGCAGCTGATTAGCACGCAAAACAGGGCCGCCCCAATGGAGCAGCCCTGTTGTTTATGTATTGTGCGTCCGGTTCTAGCCGGGGAGAAACTTATTCTTCAATCCAGCTTCTGGCCCGCTCCACAGCGCGGTGCCACTGGTGCAGCAGTTCCTGCCGACGGTCTTCGGGCATGTTGGGTTCAAAGCGGCGGTCAAGTTTCCACTGGGCGCAGAGCTGTTCTTCGCTTTCCCAGAAGCCCACAGCCAGACCGGCAAGGTAGGCGGCACCAAGGGCGGTTGTTTCCGTAACCATGGGGCGCTCAACAACCACGCCTGTGAGGTTGGCCTGGCACTGCATGAGCATGTTGTTACGGCTTGCGCCGCCGTCCACGCGCAGGGTGGTCAGGGGAACGCCCGCGTCTTTTTGCATAGCCTCCATGATGTCGAGGGTTTGCAAGGCAATGGATTCAATCGCCGCCCTGGCAATATGCCCGCGGTTGGTGCCGCGGGTGATGCCCACCATGGTGCCTCGGGCGTACTGATCCCAGTAGGGAGCGCCCATGCCCACAAAGGCGGGTACAAGATACACTCCTCCGTTGTCCGGCACGGTGATGGCAAGACTTTCCATTTCAGAAGAATCGCGGATAAAGCCGAGGCCGTCACGCAGCCACTGCACCACTGCGCCGCCCACAAAAACGCTCCCTTCTAGGGCGTAATAACGGCCCTTGGGCGTTTCCCACGCCACGGTGGTCAGCATGTTGTTCTTGCTTTCGCGGGCCTTGGTGCCGGTGTTGAGCAGCAGGAAGCAGCCGGTGCCGTAGGTGTTTTTGGCCATGCCTTCGGTCATGCAGGCATTGCCGTAGGTAGCGGCCTGCTGGTCGCCAGCCACGCCCGCGATGGGCACAGCCTGACCAAAAAATTCGGGGTGGGTCTGAGCCATAACGCTGGAGGAGGGGGCCACCTCGGGCAGCATGGCGCGCGGCACGCCGATGATTTCAAGCAGTTCGTCATCCCACTGGCCGGTGTGGATGTTGAAGAGCAGGGTGCGGCTGGCGTTGGAAGGGTCGGTCACATGCGCGCCGCGCTTGCTGAAGTTCCAGATAAGCCAGGTATCAATGGTGCCGAAAAGCAGTTCGCCCGCTTCGGCCTTGGCACGCGCGCCGGGCACGTTGTCGAGTATCCAGCGCACCTTGGTGCCGGAAAAATAGGCATCGAGCACAAGGCCGGTTTTCGCACGAATGACCTCAGCCTTGCCAGCAGCGCGCAGCTGGTCGCAAAAGCCTGCCGTACGGCGGTCTTGCCACACAATGGCGTTGTATACAGGAGCGCCGGTGGCTTTGTCCCACACAACCGTGGTTTCACGCTGGTTGGTGATGCCCACTGCGGCCAGTTCGTTGCTCTGCACGTTGGCGTGTTTCAGGCATTCCTTGGCAACATGCGACTGCGTGTCAAAGATTTCATTGGGGTTATGTTCAACCCAGCCGGGCTGGGGGAATATCTGAGTGAATTCCCGCTGGGCAACCTGTACGATGTTGGCATCGCGGTCAAAAAGAATGGCGCGCGAGCTGGTTGTTCCCTGGTCAAGCGACAGAATGTATTTATGAGCCATATAATCCTCCGAAAGCATGGTTGGTGTTTGTTGCCGCAAAGCGCAGGCGTCTGGAAACCTGCACGTTGCATGGCAGCACGGAGTTGCTCAAAACGGCTAGATCAGGCCTACGGCCTTGCCCACAACGTAGGCAAGCACAGCGCCGACCATGGGAGCGCACACCGGAATCCAGGCATAGGCCCAGTCAGAAGAACCCTTGCCGGCAATGGGCAGCACTGCATGCGCAATGCGGGGGCCAAGGTCACGGGCGGGGTTGATGGCGTAACCGGTGGGGCCGCCAAGGCTGAGGCCCAGAGCCCACACAAGGATGCCCACCATGTAGGGGCCGTAACCAGAAGGCAGGGTGCCATTGTTGGTGTGGAAAATGGCAAAGATGCCAAAAAGCAGCATGAATGTGCCAATAACTTCGCACAGAAAGTTCTGGCCGTAGCTGCGTATGGCAGGCGCGGTGCTGAAGACAGCCAGTTTGAGGCCGGGATCTTCAGTGGGCGCCCAGTGGGGCAGGTAGGCAAGCCACACGATGGCACCACCGGTGAAACCGCCAGCGATTTGCGCCAGCATGGTTGCGAACGCCTGGCCTGCGCCGTAGACGCCCAGCATGGTTTTGGCCAGGGTCACTGCGGGGTTGAGGTCAGCCTGAGGCGCGCCAAGCGCCACCGAGGTAAATACGCCGAGCATGACGCCAAAAGCCCAGCCCGCCGTGATAACAATCCAGCCGCCTCCGTTGCCCTTGGAGTCTTTAAGCAAAACGCAGGCAACAACGCCCGCACCAAAGGTAATCAGAATCATCGTTCCAAAAAATTCACCAAGAAGGTTGGTCATGGGCATATCCTTCACAAGTTGTTGATATGGTTGCGAGTCTTTAGACTTGCCATCTCCTGTTCCAATAGCTTGCTGGTAAAAATGGGGGGACTGCTTGGCGCAATTTTCCTTTCTGCTTGGATGCCGAAGGCTCTTTGATATTTGAGTGTCGTTTTACAAAACGTGCGTGTCTGATACAGATTGAGCCGGAGCATCACAATTGGTTATATGTTTGTAAGGAATACTAATCCTATATTTGATATATAATGGGATGGAAAAAAGATTGCAAGTACATTGCAATTGTTACAAACGGTAAAGATTATTATTACTATAGCGTAGTTTTATTCAGATTGCCGTATCATAAATCCGTCCGAAAAGTAAAAAGGCCGCCCGAAGGCGGCCATGACAGCGGGAACAAAAGGTGCGTCATCCGTGAGTTTTCATGTCGCGTATTAGTCCTTGCAGTGCCGCCGTCTGCTGGGAGAGGGCATCCACTGCCTTGCTTGCGTGATCCATAGCCTGCGCAGTTTCGGCAGAAATGGTTGCGACTTGCTCGACTGATCTGTTGATTTCTTCGCTGGTTGCCGACTGCTGCTCACTTGCAGCGGCAATTGCCTGGATTTGATCGTTAACATGCTCTACGTACTCAAGTATTTGCCGTAAAGCATCGCCAGAGCGGGCAGAGAGCGTGGTTGCTTCTTCAATGGCTGCGCCCACGTCTTCTACATTATCAATATTTTTTCTCGTGCCTTGCTGAATACCGGTGATGGCGTCCCCAACTTCACGGGTGGCTGTCATGGTCTTTTCTGCAAGTTTGCGCACTTCATCCGCCACCACGGCAAAGCCCCGGCCCGCATCGCCAGCCCGGGCAGCCTCAATGGCGGCGTTAAGCGCAAGCAGGTTTGTCTGGTCGGCAATATCCGCAATGACGTTCATGATCTGGCCAATGGCTTCGGCCTGTTTGCCCAATGCCCCCATATCCTGCTTGATTGCCAATGACTTGGCATGAATGGACTTAATGTTCTCAACCTCGGTGCTAACAATCTGTACGCCTTCAATGGTCTGTTTTTGAGCGTTGCCAGAAACCCCTGCTGCGAGTTGGGCATTTTTGGCAACCTCAAGCACTGTCGCATTCATTTCTTCCATGGCGGTGGCAGTTTCGTGCACGCGGTTTGACTGTTCGTCCGCCCCGCGGCTGGATTGGGTTATCTGCGTAGAAAGCTGCTCCGCAGCACTAGAGATTACTTCAACTACTCCTTCAAGTTGTTGAGCTGCCTGCAACATGCCTTCTGCCTTGGCCCTTTCGGCCATCAGCTTTGATTGCTGGGCTTCGGCAGTTGCCTTGCGGGCTGCTTCGGCCTGCTGTTCCGCCTCAGCCTGCCGCGTGGAGGCCTGGGTGAAGCTGTCGTTGAGTTTGTCGCGCATTTCGCGCATGGCGGCAAACAGTCCGCAGTTTTTACGGCCGCCGTGCAGGCTCATATCCACGTCAAGATCGCCGTGGGCAATTTTGCGCGCCACTTCTGCCACATCGGCAGGTTCCGCGCCAAGCTGCGCCATGAAAGACCGGATAGTAAAAAGTGCCCCAAGCGAGCCAGTAATAATTGAAATTCCGGTCAGAACCCATTGCAGGATCAGGCTTGTGGCAAGCTCGTCCTTTAACGTGTTCAGGTTGTGGCTTTCCCAAGCCGGTCTGTTCTTCAATAAACGGTTCCAGAGCCGCTGTGAGGGCCTCTGTGGCATTGTCGAAATCTTCCATGATTTCGTTGCCAGCCTCTATGCCCTGGTTGATGTAAGTATCGGCCATCTTGCGGCCCAGCGCGTACATGGCGTCAAACGATTTGACCAGTGCGGCAAGCCTTTCCTGTGATTTTTTGTTGTTCTCAAGAACAAATTTGTTTTTGAATTTCTCTGCATGCTCATGGAAGGTATTTGCCACTTCCTGCGCGTCTTTGTAACCATCAGGGTTGTGCGTTGCGGAAACGTCAGACAGGTATTGCTGCACCTGCACGGTTTGCAGTTTCATATCTGCAGCCAGCATGGCCAGCGGCATGCTTTCATTGCTTGTTGTGTCGGCAAGGCTGTCGGCCTGGCTCAGATTGTGGCGCATGATCAAGGCGCTGAGCAGCATCAGAAAAAAAATGGAACCAAAACCCAACCAAAGCCGGGTTGCTACTTTGAACTGCATGTCGCGCCTCCCCCAAAAGCATCAGGTTGAATGGCCGCAACAAGTGCGGACAAAAGTATTACACAGATATAACAAGTTGAAATTTATATGTTAAACGTGGGAATAATTCTAGCATCTACTATGAACCACAGAGTATGTGATACCCCGAAAATCGGCTTGGTATGCAGATGCAGCCATTCCAAGCATTTTGGTTATAATCAGCCTAATGCGCCTTGCGGACTGTGTCCATACACTGCGGCAAAAAAATATTGCTTATTGATTTCAGGAACTGCGGGGCGCGCGTGCGCAATATTTGCTGCACTGACGCAAAAAAGCCGCCCGGTGATGGACGGCCTTTTGCAAAGAACAATTGCGCTCAGGAGCTTCAGCCCTGATTTTTCATGTCGCGGATAAGCCCTTGCAACACCTGCGCCTGCTGCGCAAGGCCATCAACGGCATGCGCGGCATTTTCCATTGTCTGAGCCGTTTCGGCAGAAATGGTTGCAACCTGCTCAACGGATTTGTTGATCTCCTCGCTGGCGGCAGACTGCTGCTCGCTTGCAGCGGCAATAGCCTGAACCTGATCATTCACCAGGTGAACAAGCTCAAGAATCTGTTTGAGCGAACCGCCGGAGCGGATGGAAAGTTTGGTCGCCTCTTCAATGGCGCTGGCGCTCTGTTCCACATTCACAATATTTTTTCGTGTCCCGGCCTGAATATCACCAATGGCCCGGCCCACCTCCTGAGTGGCAGACATGGTTTTTTCCGCCAGTTTGCGCACCTCATCAGCAACAACGGCAAAGCCGCGCCCGGCATCGCCCGCCCGGGCAGCTTCTATGGCGGCGTTAAGCGCAAGCAGGTTGGTCTGGTCGGCAATGTCGGCAATAACACTCATAACTTGCCCGATGCTTTCGGCCTGTTTGCCCAGCACGTCCATATCCTGCCGGATGGCAAGGGATTGCGTGTGCACCGACTCAATGCCCTTGACCGCATCGTTGACAATTTGCGCGCCTTCCAGAGCCTGTTGCCGGGTCTGGTCTGCAATGCCGGCGGCCTGCTGCGCGTTTTGGGCAACTTCGCGCACGGTGGCGTTCATTTGCTCCATTGCCGTGGCTGTTTCGCGCACGCGGCCAGACTGATCGTCAGCCCCGCTGCGGGATTGGTCTATCTTGACCGCAAGATCCTGCGAAGCGCTGGAGACAATTTCAACCACATGTTCCAGTTGGCTGGCTGCGTGGAGCATCCCTTCGCTTTTGGCGCTCTCTGCAAGAGATTGCGCTTTTTGGGCTTCCGCAAGGGCTTTTCTGGCTTCTTCGCGGTCATGCTCCGCTTCAGCCTGTGCGGTGGAAGAAGCCTTGCGGTAGTTTGCCAGATTGTCTGCCGTGCTGTTTAGCGCCAGAGCCAGAGTGCTCAGGCTGGCAAAACTTCCGGCAGCGAGGCGTTCATCTGACTGCTGGGTGCCAAGGGTAGAGGCAAAAGACACACACTGGCGCATGGCGCGCAGATCCCTGTTGGTCAGGAAATATCCTGCGCAATACACCAGACATATGGCAAAAATAAACTCAATCCACATCAGGGTGCGCCGCGATGCGATGTCATCATTCATTTCGGCCATGGCTGTTTCAGCAAGGGCGGTAATATTTGCGTCAAATTTTTCAAAATGTTCGCGAAATGCCACGGCATAGGGCGTGGCTTCCTTTTCATAGGTCTTGTAGGTGAGGTAGCGCTGGTCTGCGGGGATATCCTTTAAGGGAGCAACAAGGCTCTGGCCGTTGTTCATGAATGCAATGGCCGCCTCGTGAGCTTTATCCGTCAAGGCTTTGGAGTCTGCGGGCAGCTTGAGGGAGGAGAGCGTGGCAAAGTGCTTTTTAACGGCGGCAATGGCTGTGTCTATTTGCTTGAGGTCTTTGTCAATATTGCTGCCAAGCATGATATTTCTTGTTAACCGACTAAAATAATTTATATTTTTAGTTACTTCCAGGGCAATAATTCTGCCTGCGATGGCGGTATCGCGGGTGTGGGCATATTTGATTTCAATATTGTTAATTGCCTGTAACGAAAAACAAAATAGCCCGGCCATGGCAATGGCCCCAACAGAAATAGTAAGGATAAATTTTCCACGTAACGTATGCAGTATCTGGCTGATCAAAACAGTTCCTCCGCAGGCAATTTAATATCATGATGGACGATTTACAGCGCAATATTGCTAACAAGCCGCATCGGCAGAAACTGTTTGCTGTTTATCAAGCCGCGTCATGCGTTGGTATCAATAGTAGTGATGCTGCAATTTTATTTTCGGAATTTATGTTATAATGTTTATGTTTCATAAATATAAATATTTTTTTCACATGCTGTGGCTTATGCGAAAAACAAATGCCTAAAAATACTATATTCGATAATATTTGCTTAGAAATATTTTTATGACTTGCTGTAGTAATGTTGATGTTATTTTTTTGGACAGGGCGGTGTGCTATTATTACAATTGAGTTATCTAATTTATGAACTGACTACTGCTGTATTGGTGGTATTTATATGTCTTGATGGGCTAAAAATCGCTCACAAATTTTTTGTTCATATTTTTATAGTATTTTGAGGAGCAGATGCCGCTCAATAATCTTTTTGAACTCACTATTTTTTTGAAATGTATGATTCGGCATAAACATGAAAAAAAATTATCCGATAAGTGTAGACCCTTGGGACGGTCATAATTAATTGTCCATATATCATGTTTCAAGACATTCTCTATAGTTTTATCCAGCATAAATATATTACTTACAACACAATTTGTATTCTGAAAAACTATCTCCATTTCCTTATTATTGATCGTATGCACTGAATATATGATTTGTTACCAATGTTTTGACAGGAAACAAAAACGTACTGGAACAGATATTGCTAATGATTTCAGGCAGGAAAAAAAGTAAAATCTGGAAGTAAGTGAGATGGTCATGAACAGACACAGGCTTATGAATATTTTTCGGTTTGATACGATCAGGGGGCGTATCCGCGCTTATACAATTGCCATTGTCTGTATTCCAATTATCATTGCAGCTCTTTTTTTTATTTTCTTTCAGCAAGAACGCCTTATCCAGCATGAAAAAAAGCAACTTGCTGAAACTCTGGGCCAAAATAAAAATACAATTGAAGCTTATGTGGACGTGTGCTTTCAGGATGTTTCATTTTTGACAAAAATTATTAAAGCGCACAGATCAGATATGAAAAGTGCTGCAAAAGAATTTAGCGATTACGATGAAAGCCATACAGGCATTGCAGCAGCGGTATTTGTTAATGCACAGGGCATTTCAGAAATTGACTCTATGGGCAAACCTGGTTTGTACGGGGGGGACAGGTATTACTTTAAACAAGCAATGATGGGCCGCCGCGCAATTACTACAGGAATCAACGGGCGTGTTTCTGGCAAGCCCGTGTGCATGTTTTCAATGCCAGTGACTAATCAGGATGGGGAATTTGACGGAGTCGTATTTTTGTCCATTCTCGTGGGCGAGCTTGACGCATGGCTGCACGGATCTTTTGTGCCGGACAAGCAGGGGTTGATACTGTGCGATGCGCAGGGAAACATACTCGCACCCCACAGGGTGGTTGCAAGCAACGCAGACGATGCAGCAAAGCAAATTCCCTTGCAGCTTATGCAACTTGATGAACATGGTCAGGTATTCGTGAACGATCAGGGCGTGAGCATGCTCGGCGCTTCCGTTGCTGTTGGGAACGGCGGTTGGCGGCTGGTGTATTTTCGGTCAGTAGACGAAATTCTGACAGGGTACCGCTGGCTTACAATTTTTGTCGGCCTTGGATCGCTGTGCGCCATATTGTTCATGATGCCACTGATGCGGCGCTTTTGTCGCAGCATTGAAGCCCCGCTTGAGGAGCTTACGGCCTATGCGCTTGAGCTGCGTAAAAATAATTATGAGGCAACAGGGCAATTGTGTGACCAGAAAGATATGCCCAGCGAACTCAAAATTCTGTTTGATGCGTTTACCGTAATGAGTTTCAGGGTCGCCAGGCAGATTAAAAAGGCCGAGGCCGTGAGCCTGAAAGACGCGCTGACAGGCCTGCATAACCGTCGTTTTTTGCAGGTTATGGGTACGGAATTTCTTAAAAAAACGCATTCATCAGGCCAGCAGTGCGCCTGCCTGATGCTTGATATCGACCACTTTAAAACTATCAACGACACCTTTGGGCACAATGCGGGCGATATGGTGTTGCAGCACACTGCGCGGATAATCAATGCCAGCGTGCGTAGTGCGGACCTCCTAGTGCGCTATGGAGGCGAGGAGTTTGTGGTTCTTGTTGCCTGTACGGATGCCCGGCAAGGCGAAGAGCTTGCCCACCGCATACGGCATGCGGTGGCAGCGAACCCCTTGCTGCATGACGACAACTCGCTTTCGGTAACAATAAGCATTGGGGTGGCGGTATGCGCAGATATGGCAGACATGGTGGAATCGCCAGAATCCGCCGAGGCGGCGTTGGCCGTCATGCTGATCCGGGCAGATAAAGCCCTGTATGCAGCCAAGGAAGCGGGGCGTGATGCCGTGGTAGTTGCAGCCTGAAGCGGCGACCGCATCATGCCATGTTACACCTAAATCAGTAACAGCCCGCAAAAGCGGTTATCTGTTAGCCTTGAGCGATAGAAGGTGGCAGGGAGCCTTTGTGCAGAATTGTGCGCACGGCCTGCCACCTTTCTTTTCTTGTCGTACGCGTTCGATTGGCTACAGACTGAAACTCATGCTGTTATGGATCACGTATGTCATTCTGAGATTGAAATGTTGTTATCAATAATTTCTGCTTATCTGCTTTAGTCATACTGTCAAAACATCTAATGTATGTTCGTAATGCCCAAGATAAAGAAATTGTTGTTACTATACTAATTCGGCTGTCTTGTTGCATCCGTGTTCTCTCGTGCCATTGCCTCAACGTATTCTCTTAATGCCACGGCATTATTCATTTCTGTAGCTTTGGCGGCGTAGAGCAGTATCACTATCGGATTCTGGCGAAGGATGGTTTGCAGTTGCGCAACAGCAGCCGGGGCGGCATCAAGCTCGGCGAAATAGCGCTCCTTGAATTCTGGCCATTTGGTTTCATCGTGTGCGAACCACTTTCGCAGGTTGTTTGATGGGGCGATATCTTTTAGCCACACATCCCACAGGGCGGCGCTTTTGGAAATCCCGCGGGGCCACAGCCTGTCCACAAGAACCCGTATTCCTGCTGGCTCGGCATCGTGTGCGTATACGCGGCGCAAAATAATGTTCATGGCAGTTAACCCTGTTTGGGGCGAGGCATACTGGGGGCACTTCTGCGGCCAGTAGGGCACGGGATCAGCCTTTATAGCCGATGCGCCGCAGCAAAGGCTGGGCAGTCTGTGCGCGAGAGCCTACAGGCCGGGGCAGCTTTTCTAAAATTGCGCAGCGTGATGGACAATGCAAGTCAAAATAGCCGAGTGACTTACCCGGCAGATTTCTTCGCCCGCAATCAGATGGATGGAAAGAGGTTTAAGCACGGCGGCCCGCATTGGGAGATATGGTAGGGAGATTATAGCGGCGTGCTGCGGATTTGCGCCGTGTAGCGCCCGCTTAAAGGAAAAATCCTGGAATGATTATATAAGTTGACAGGCTCGGCAGTTCCGCGTAGATACACCTTTCGCGTCGGGATGTAGCGCAGCCTGGGAGCGCACTTGAATGGGGTTCAAGGGGTCGAAGGTTCAAATCCTTTCATCCCGACCAGAGATTTAAAGGGAATTCATGGAAACATGGATTCCCTTTTCTCGTTTTTAACGGCTGTTTTTCCGCTTTCAATCGACAAAAAACCAGATTTCCCTGTCTGCAAGTTCAAAAAATCTGTTTTTTTACCTCACCACGCATAATTTGTGCCAAAAACAGTTGCCTGACTGTTGTCGTCAAGAAAAAAAAGGAATATGCAGAAAGCAAACCTGTTTTTTCGGCAAAACCAAGGAGGGTCATCATGTTTAAGCGTCTTATGCTTGCATTGGTTCTGTCCCTTGCACTCGCGGCTCCTGCGGCTGCGGAAAACACCGGCGTTTATGGCGGTCTAAAATTTATTGATTCCATTCAAAGCACTGGCCCGTTCTCTTTGAGCGGGGATGTGAAGGGGCTTGGCGTAGGTCAGTATTCGCAAAACACCGTTGGGGGCGGCATTTTTGTGGGGTACGACTTTTACCCGCAGTTTCAGGTGCCCATGCGCACAGAACTGGAATACGCGATACGAAGCAATATGACCAAAACCTGGGATCAGAAGGTAAATGGCGGAACGGCCTCGTTTAAGGGCGAGTGGGGCGTGCAGACGCTGTTTGCCAACGCATATTGGGACTTCCACAACTCCACGGCCTTTACTCCTTACCTCGGCGGTGGCCTTGGCATGGGATTCATCAAGACCAAGTACACTGCAGACGTTGACGGCGATGGGGATTCCGGCAGCCTGACGCAGTATGATACCGTTTTTGCATGGAATCTGGGCGCGGGCTGTTCCTATGCCTTTACGGAAAACATCTCGGCAGATCTGGCCTACCGCTTTGTGGGGCTGGGCTATACCGACATCAGCAAGCGCGTTGACGACAACAAGGTTTCCATCGGCAATACTCCGTATGCCAATGAATTCAGCCTTGGCCTGCGCTTTACGTTCTAGGCATAGGAAACGACAAACTGTCAGCTAGATCAGTGGGCCGGGGATTTCTCCGGCCCTTTTTTTGTGTGTTATTGCCGCAATAACCGCGCTTGGCTACGGTTGACCATATCGATAGATAAATAATATAAAGTATCTTGTCGCCACCCTGTCACTGGAGATGTTATGGACCTGAAAAAAGGACAAGACATAATTGATGGCTTTGACGCGCTGTTACAGTCTACAGATCCAGCCCTCGCGCATGTGCGGGTGGCGGCAGACGCATGGACGCTTACGGAAATTGTCGGCCATCTTGTAGATTCTGCTGCCAACAACCATCAACGGTTTGCTCGCTTGATATCGGGCAATCTTGAGCAGTTTCCCCCGTATGAAGCGGAAACTTTTGTAGCGGTTCAGCAGTATGACGGCTGTGATTTTGCAGAAATGGCAAAGTTCTGGCGGCAGTATAACTGGATGCTCATGCACATAATGCGGGCAATACCAGCCACAGCTCTTGAGAATATGTGGCAGCGCCCGGATGGGGCAAAGTCGCTACGGACTCTTGTTGAAGGCTATTTTGAGCATATACAGATGCACACAGACCAGTATCGCGAGCGCATGCAGCAAATACAGGATCTAGCGCACATCTGACGCCTTATCTTCAATATTGAAATGGCAAAAAAATACAAACGAGAAAAGGGAATTCATGTTTCCATGAATTCCCTTTAAATCTCTGGTCGGGATGAAAGGATTTGAACCTTCGACCCCTTGAACCCCATTCAAGTGCGCTCCCAGGCTGCGCTACATCCCGACGCGAAAAGAGTAACTACGCGGAACAGCCCTGCCTGTCAACATTTTTGCAACATTATTTTGCGTTTTTTAAGACTAATCCCACAAGCGGCGGAAGATACAGGGTGATATCCCCCTCATACCGACCCGGCAGGGGAGCAGTAAAATGCTCTGTTGGCGGGCTTTTTACTGCCAGATTGCCATGCCCGGCAAAGCGGATTTCGTCAGACGAAAGCAGCTCCGCATACTTGCCGGGGCTTACAGCAAAGCGCAGGCCTTTTTGCGCCACAAGCTCGTGAAAGTTGAAGGCAAAGAGCAGTTGCCCTCGCTCAAAGGCCAGCAGGCGTTTTTCTTCATGTATAAAGCGGAACATGGGCGGCTGGGCAAAGTCCTCAAGGTGGCTTTGCACAAGGGCGAGCATCTGCCTGTCCCATGAGGCCAGGGAGTGATATTTCAGCCCCGGGTCGTCCGCCAGCCGCCATTGACGGTGCGCTTTTTTTTCCGCATCCAGCCATTCGGGATGCCCGAATTCGCAACCCATAAAGTTCAGATAGCCCGCATCTGCCGTTGCCAGCGTTATAAGCCGCATGAGCCGATAAAAGGCCAGCCCGCGCGATATGTTCCAGCTCTCGGCCTTGTTGCCCATATGGCCGTACATGGCATCGCCCAGCAACCGCCAGATCATGGCATCGCTGCCGTTGATGTGCTGGTCGTGGCATTCCACATAGCTGATTGTGCGGTCGTAGGGCCGATGGTTGGTCATTTCATACCACAGGCTGCCCATGTCGCGCGGCTCTTCAATGCACTTGGCCCAGTAATCGGGAATACCCATTGCAAAGCGGTAATCAAAGCCAAGGCCGCCTTGCTCTGGCGGGCAGGTCAGCCCCGGCATGCCGGAAAATTCTTCGGCAATGGTCATGGCTGATGGGGCAAGCTCATGCGTGAGGGCATTGGCAAGGTTGAGATACAGCTCCCCGTTCACATCTGCGCGGGGCAGGCCGTTTTTGCCGTAAAAGCAGCGCCCCACATGAGAAAAGTCGTCATCCTCGCCAAAATCCGCATAGAGCATGTTGCCCACGGCATCAAAGCGGAAGCCGTCCACGTGGAATTCTTCCAGCCAGTAGCGGCAATTGGAGAGCAGAAAACGCCGCGTTGCCTCCTGACTGAAGTCAAAAGATGGCGTTCCCCACTGGTTTTGCTGCTCGGTAAAAAAATACCTGCTGCCATCGTACTGCGCCAGCCCTTGCTCCGTGTTGGCGCTGGCGTGGCCGTGGGGCACATCAAGTATCACCGCCAGCCCCAGGCCGTGCGCGGTGTCCACAAGCTCCTTAAAGCCGTCCGGGGTGCCGTAGCGAGAGGACGGCGCAAAATAGCTGCCCACCTGATAGCCAAAGGATTTGTACAGCGGGTGCTCCAGTATGCCCATGAGCTGCACCGCCGTGTAGCCGCAAGCCTTGATGTGGGGCAGGATGTCGCGGCAAAAATCCGCATAGCTGCCCACGCTGTCGCCCTTGTGCGCCTGCGCTGATTGCGCCATGCCCACATGAGCCTCGTAAATACGTGGAAAGGCCTGCCGGGCAGGGCGGTGATGCTTGACGCGGTAGGGTTCATCCGGCAGCCACAGGCGGGCGCACCATTGCTCCGGCACAGCCGCGTTCTGTTCCACCCAGTTGGCAAAGGCTGGCACGCGCTTGAGGGCCTTGCCGGGGTGCTGCGCGTCCTGCGCATGCGCGGGAACCAGCCGCAACTCCACGTAGGTGCCGTGTTGCAGGGCATCGCCGGGCAGTTCCAGTTCAAAAATGCCGTCTGCACAGCGCTCAAAGCGATATTTGGCGTGGCGCTGAAAGTTCAGTTTGTCGGTGGTGAGCCACAGGCTTTCGGCATTGGGCATGTATTCGCGCCAGCGCCAGATGTTGCCTGCGGGCGTTGTGAGGCGGTGAGCGCCAAAGGTGAGATGCTGACCAGCGTAGGCGCTCAGCGAACCGTAGAGGGTGCGTATGCGCTCAATTTCAGCCATACAGGCTTGGGTGCGGCGTTGAATGAAGGGGCGGTACTGCTCCAGGGCAGGGTCATCCAAAGGACTGCCGGGAGAAGCGGAAGGCATGGCGGATCTCCTGTTTATGGTTGCCCGAAAGTGGCGGGCGCAGGCTCGTCATGCATTGCCCGTCCGGCCCGGAAGCCGGACGGGCACAAGGGCCATTGCTGGCCCAGAAGCGTCAGTTATTTGCAGCAGGCGCGCCAATCCTTGGCCGAAAGTTCGGCAAGGCATTCCACCAGAGCCTGAGTGCCCTTGCTGCCCTGGCCCTTGGCCTGCAGGATGCGGTAAAGCTGGTCAGCCAGGGTGATGCCGGGCAGCACAAGCTTCATGCGGCGGCATTCGTCAAGGCAGAGGCCCAGATCCTTGATGAAGTGGTCGATGAAGAAGCCGGGGGCAAAGTCGCCCTTGAGCATGCGGCGGCCAAGGGTGTTCATGGCAAAGCTGCCGCCGGAACCGGCAACCACAAGTTCCATCCACTTGGCAACGTCAAGGCCTGCTTCCTGCGCAAAGAGGAAGGATTCGCAGGTGCTGATCATCACGCCAGCAATGGCGGCCTGATTGGCAAGCTTGCCCTTCTGGCCAAAGCCAGCGCCGCCGCAGTGCAGAATGTTGGTGCCCATCTTGTTGAAGCAGGGCAGTACGCGCTCGTAAGCCGCGTTGTCGCCGCCCACAAAGATGGAGAGCTTGGCATCGCGCGCGCCCACATCGCCGCCGGTAACAGGGGCGTCCAGTGATTCGCAGCCCTGCTTTTTGGCGGCAGCGGCAATGCGCTCGGCCAGCACGGGGCTGGAGGTGCTCATGTCGCACACAATGCCGCCAGCGGCCAGGCCGCGCAGCACGCCGTTTTCGCCCAGCGTCACTTCTTCCACATCATGGGGGTAGCCCACAATGGTAAAGACCACGTCAGAGGCTTCGGCGACGGCGCGGGGGGTATCGGCCCACTTGGCGCCCTTGGCGAGCAGGGGTTCGGTTTTGGCCTTGGTGCGGTTATATACGGTCAGCGGCCAGCCGGCTGCCTGAAGGTGTCCAGCCATCGAAAGGCCCATAACACCCGTGCCAATCCAGCCAATACGCATTTTGTCAGCCATTGATTCTCTCCTTTTGTCTACTGAAAACGGCGTTCAAGAATTGCTTTCTGCATGGCCTCGCGCGAAACGGTTTTGTTTTTGCGCACCGCGTCCACGTGGAGCCGATACAGTTCAAGGTTTCGATGCATGTTCTCATTGAAGGGGTCATTGCCGCTGAAATCTTTTGCAAGGGATGCATCTGCGGCGGCAAGAACTTCGGGAGCAAGCAACGCGCTTTCTTCTACCTTGCTGCGGTAGAAGGTGAGGGACTTTTCAATGCTCGTATCAAGCATCACAAGGCCCCGGTTGGCAGTATCCAATATCTGCTTGAGCTTTTCAAGGGCCGCACCCTTGGCAGAAGCTTTTTCACGCTCCATACTTTCAATTTGCGTTTTCAAACTGTTACGTCTGCTGGAGTAATTTCTTATGGTTTCGATCATATATACGCCAGTACGCAGCAGCGATTGCGCTTCAAGCTGCTTCTGACGTTCCAGCATGATATTGTTTTCCTTGATGGTATTGCGCAGATCCTGAAGATTCTTGCGGGATGCCTCATCCGGCGCGGCCGCCAGCAGACGGTCGAGCTCATCAAGAGGATTACGGGCGGTCTGGCCGTCCTGCGCCAGCGGGGCCAGTTTTTCGCCAGCCTTGTTCCATTCTGCGGTCAGTTCCTGCGGACGCCCGCCGCCGGGAGTGTTGATACCCGATATCACAGGGCGAAAGCCCAGATCGCGGGCGTGTGCGGGGCCGTCTGTGAGAAAAAATGGCATTTCTTCCCTGCGGCCAGGCAGAATCTCCGCATCGCCAGAGAGGAAGGAGCCGCCCTTGCGCACAAAGCCGCCAGCAGAGCCGTGCAAACGGCCAGCCATTGAAAAGCGAAAGGCATCCAGCACCATTTCCGCCGCATTGCCAGCGGTGTCGTAAATGCCAAGCGGATTGGGCTTGCGCGAACCTATGTTTGCCATGCCCTCGGCCCTTGCGCCTTGCTCCGGCCTGTAAACGGCGTAGTCGGCCTTGCTCTCCCCGGTGGGCAGGGCAAAAAAATCCTCCTGCAACAGCAGCTGGCTGCCAGCAGTCTGCCCGCCGCGCGCGGCGTATTCCCATTCCGTTTCAGTGGGCAGGCGCACAAAGCCTACGTTGCGCTGGTCGCCAGCAAAGCGCGGCAGCGAATCGGGCGCGTTCTGCAAAAGCCATGTGGTGTAACGGCGGGTAAAGTCCACGGCATCGTACCAGCTCATATCTGTAGCGGGGCGGGCCGCTTCCGCGCCAGGGTTTGCAGTATCCGGGCAGGCATTGTCCATCACGGCATGCCATTGCAGGTTGCTGACTTCGTACTTAGCCACAAGATAAAAGTAGTTCTGCCCCTGCGGAGCCTGTTTGCGCCAGGCTGCGGGCAGGTCTTCAAGCGTAAAAGCCCCGGAAAGCGCGGTATTGTAGCGCCGGTCGTAGAAGGCTCGATCCTGATGGGCACTGTCGTCCACACCGGGGCGCATGGGCATATCCCACAGCAAGCCTTTGGCGGGCACTGCCACCAGCTTGAAAACCATGCTCAGGCCGCAGGGCATGGGCAGGATGATGTCGTTATCCGCCGGTTTGGGATTATAGGCGTCAGCCGTACTCACATCGGCCTTGCGGGCCAGGGCCGCCAGCACGGATTGCGAGGCGCAGGGGGCAAGAAGCAGGGCGCAGCACACAGCGGCGGCAAAACCCCACTGCAAGGGCGCGAGATTGCGGATGCGCAGATCAGATTTCACGGATAACCTCCGAGGGTTCAACGCGGGCAGCCCGCAAAGCAGGGGCAAGGGCGGCCAGCAGGGCAAGCCCCGAAACTGCGGCAAAGGCCAGCGCAAAATGCTCTGGCAGCAGGAGGCATACCTGCTCCATGCCGATAACGCTGGCGCTGAAAAGTCTGTTGATGGCAAAGGCCGCCACCCCGTACACGCCGGAGGCCAGCGCCGTGCCCGCAAGGGCTGTGAGCAACGATTGCGCCAGCGGAAACAGCATAAGCTTGCCCGTGGTGAAGCCGTGGAGCCGCAGCAGGCCGAGGATGCGCTCCTTGCGTTTGATGCCAGCCAGTACGTTGCTGGCGGTGGACGCCAGAAAACCAATGCCTGTTGCTGCGCAGATGAGGGCAAATATCAGGTTGAGGGCGCGCGCAAGCGCCGTAACCTGCTCGATTTCTTCCGCATGGGTGTACACATCAAGTTTTTGGGCGGCAAAGGCCTCCCGCAGTGGCATCACATGGTCAAGGCCGCGGGCGTACAGGCGGAATCCTGGATAGATACGCTCGCCCTGAGGGCGTGGCTCACCTGTCCAGCCATTCTGCGCGCCCAGCTCCGGCACGGCGCGACCATCGCGGTAGTCTTCCGTAGCTTCCATGAGAGGCAGCGGCACGTAGGCCACATCCTTTTGCTGGGCGGCAAGGGGCAGCACTGCCGCCACGCGCAGGGCCACGCGGGCAGTCTGCACCTTGCCCTGAAAGCGCCGTTCAACCTTTCCATTGAGGGTGTCGCCCTGTTTAAGGTGCAGCTTTTCCGCTGCTGAGGACGACAGGGTTACGCCAATGGCTTCTGTGTCGGGCGATTGCGGCATGGTCGGCACCGCAGCGTCAAAGCGCAGCAACAGGGGGTCGCCCTCGGCTGTTGGCTCCAGCGAGGCCACCAGCACAGAGCGGGCATCGCCATTGCCCGCGCTCAGATCCATGGTGGCGGCAATGGAGCGCGTACGCGGCAGCACAAAGGCCACATCCGGGTGGGCTGCCAGTTTGGCAAGATATTCGGGCGTGTATCTGCCGCTTATGACGGGTGAAATTTCAAGATTGCGGGGATCGTTGCGCAACCGTTCGGTGAGGGTTTGCACCACGCCGAATTTTACGCCGTAGAGCACCAGCAGGGGAGTGAGCACAGCAGCCAGCCCTAGCACGGCGCAGGCCGAGAGCAGAAATTCGTGCCAGTAGTCCTTGCAGGCCAGCCGCAGCATGGTTGTCCAGGTATTCGCCGCCATGATCAGGCCGTCCTCCCTGTCCAGTGGAGGATGGACGCGCTGCCGCCCTTGTCCTGTTCCACACGCACCGGCGCGAGCACAAAGCCAGCCTGACGCGCCTGCTCAAGGTTGTGCGTGACCATGACCACTGTGATGCTTAACTGGCGCGCCAACTCCGCAAAAAGCCGCAGCACGTTGGCCGCATGACCAGGATCAAGCGCAGCAGTTGGTTCGTCCGCCAGCACGACCGATGGCCCGTGCGCCAGCGCCGAAGCTATGGCGACCCGCTGGCGTTCGCCCACGGAGAGCGTTGCCGGGTAATGCCCCAGCAAGTGCCCGATGCCTAGCCGATCAACCACGATTGTGATGGCCTCCTGCCGCGTGGCAAGGGTGCCAAGGCTCTTGCAGCGTAGCACGATATTTTCGCGCGCGCTCAAAAAAGGCAGCAGGCCGCCTGTTTGCAGCACATAGCCAAGATAGTGCAGACGCAGCAGGGCCAGAGCATCGGTGCCGCCACTGCGCCACGCGGCCAGAATATCCGTGGTGGCACCAGCCTGCGGGCTGAACATAAAACTGGCGGCGGCACTGGCGGGATGGGGCAGGTCGTCTTGCCGTGACCCCACGGGATTGTGCGGCAGGGCAAAGCCCTCGGGCGTCATATCCGGGCTGAGGGCGCAGGCCAGCATATCCAGTGCCGTGCTTTTGCCGCAACCGCTGGGGCCAACCAGAGCCAGCAGACTGCCACGCGGCACGTCAAGCTGCTCTATGCGCAGGCGAAAGCCTTCGTCACCGGGACGGGTTTTGCCAATATTGCGCAGGCTGAAAACCATGTCGGACATTAAAACTCCCAGCATTGCGGCGTGCCGCAGGCTTTTGCTGTTGCCGGTTTCCTGACCCATTGCCGTGCCCGTTGGGGCAAAAATTGTGAGAAATTGTGTTCCCTGCCAGGGAAGGGGCCTATTTATCAAGGACGTGTACGCTGTTGCTACTCGACCTGAATAAAAAAGCATCCTGACGCGGGCAGGGGACAAAAAGCCCTAGGGCAGCATGCTCAGCGGCACACGATAAACCCAGTCGCCGGGGTTGGGCTGACCGAAGCTTTCCCAGTTGGCGCGGTCGCGGTCATATTCCTCATACCGGGCAAGCCGGGATTTGAGGCGGTTGATAAAGGCCGTCTGTTCGCCCACGCTCATGCGGTACCAGTCTTCCTCGCGCAGCAGCATGACGTCGCTCTTGTAGGGCAGGCCGTCCAGAAATTCGGAAAGCACGCCAAGCTCGGCCAGATTCTTGCCCTGCGTGGGCATGTTGGGGTCGCGGGCCATGCGGGTGGAAGCAGAAAGCACACCCTGGAAAAAGTCGCGCGCGTCAGTCTTTTTGGTGCGCTCGGCATTGTCGATAATGGCCTTGAGCTGGGCGCTCAGATCGTTGAGCTGGTTCTTGGTCAGCAGCACTGCCACGTCAACACTGGGAGTCTGCCTGCTTTTGGCAAGCTGGCTCAGATCCATGTCTGCAATCCAGGAGTTAACCACGGAAGGCGCGGCGTTTTCACGCGTCTTGCCAAGGTATTCAAGCTGCATGGCATAGCCGAGGGTCGCTGCCAGATTGGCGGCCTGATCCTCCGCCGAGGCAGTCTGCGGCTTCTCGTCCTTGGGCTTGGTCATGATTTTGCCTTCGGCGGTGTTCTTGACCATATCGAGCATGCCAGTTGCCAGAGTCTTGGTGATGGCGGCAAACTGCTCCGCACCCTTGGCAGGCGTGGGGGCAGACACCACCAGATAGTTGGAACGGTTGCCCGAAAGCTTGCTCAGCGCGCGGTAGCTCTGCTCCGCATAGGCGTGGTTGGCGTTGCCGCCGGGGCTTTTGAGGTGCAGGGCGGTAATCCAGATGCCCTTCTGGCGGGCAAAATCGTTGACTTCGCTTGGGCCCATTGCCACCGAGGCAAACTTGTCGCCGCTTTTGAGCGGGCCTGCATCGGTAATCAGCAGGATCAGGCGCGAGGAATAGTCGCTCCAGTTCAGACCTTCAACGGCCTTGTACACGCCAGCCAGCGAATCCTCGTTGAAATCGTGGCTGGAAACCTTGGCTTCCTGTACTTTTGAAAGCTTTTCTTCAAGGCTTTTGCGGTCTTTTGCCGTGGCAAAATCGCTCACAACTTCGGTGGTGTATTCCAGACCGGGCGTAGCCTTGGTGCTGCTACGAAAGGCCACAACGGCAAAGCCCACGTTGTCGGTCATGTGATCTTTTTCAATCTTGTCGTATATCTGCCGAACCACATTCAGGCTCTGGTCGATATAGGGCTTCATGGAAATGGTGGTGTCGATGACAAGGGCAATGCCGGTCTTGGGCGGGCCGTTCTTGCCGTCCTTGTTCTTGCCGTTGCCTGGGTCGATGGAGGCCACCCGCAGAAACTTGACGCCGTCAAAGGGGTCTTTCATGTCCAGTATGGGCATGAGATAAAAGCGCTTTTCAGACACTGCGCCCTGCGCGTCCGTCGGTTCGCTGGCAAGGATGGGCATGGTTTCCGGTGCGGGCTGGTTGCTCTGGCGCAGGCTTGCGGCCTGTGCTTCAAGAGCATCGAGCCTTTTTTCCATGTCTGGTGCGGCGCAAAGTTCGTTCAGGCCTGTTTCCGTCTTGAAAAACAGCACAGGATCGCGCCCGGTGCGGGGCGTGAACAGCAGGGTGAGCGACTGGTTCCAGTCCGTAGCCTTGGCGACCTCCATCCAGCCCTCGGGCTGCGCGGTGGAAGCGCCAACCTGAAGGTACGCGTCCTTGCGGTCATAGACGTACATAACCGTAAAGGGCACCACGCTTTTGCGCACCACGGCGCCATCGGCCTTTGGCTCGGCCAGCAGGGCCGCGCCGGGATGGCTGACCACCCGCTGGAACAGCGTTTTTTTACCCTGCTGCAACAGGGGCGCGGCAGAAGAGGTGGAAACAGTGCCAGCAAGGCAGACGCCAAGGCCCAGCACCAGCAGGGCTACAAGGCAGCAACGGCGAAACATGGGCATGCAATGCATAGTGAACTCCTCGCGGAATACAGCAATTCTAGGTCAAACTGCTCGGGGGCCGCGTTTATTGCCAGTTTTGCAGCAGGGAGCGCGCCTCGGCATCACCCTTGGCCTCAAGGGCGCGGGCGTGTTCTTTCAGCGTGTCCAGTGCCGCCTTGGCCTGAGGCTGGCCCTTTTGCAGGGCCTGCTCATACCAGCGCTTGGCCTGCGTGAGGTCGGCGGGGATGCTGCCGCGCGGCAGGGTGCTGGCAGGGTCGTAAAACTGACCCACAAGGAACATGGCTTCGGCATCGCCTTTCTGCGCGGCATCTTCCAGCAGCAAGAATGCGGCATCGCTTTCTTCCGGCTTGGCGTCGGCCTTGCGCAATGGCTTTGCCATGGCAAGGCTCACGTCGGGCAATGCCTGCCCGCGCAACTGCTCACGCGCCGAGGCAAGCGGAGAAAGCGGCTGCTTGGCGGCATCCGCTCCTTGCTGCCCGGCATCTGCTGGCTTGGGCTGCGCCTGATCCGGGTTTTGGGGCTTGTCCGCATTCTGCGTCTGCTCAGGAGGCGTGGGCAGGGGGGCCTTTTCCGGCTCGCGCAGCAAGAACCACCACGCGGCCACGCCTGCGGCAATGGCTGCAAGCACCAGCAGGATCACAAGCCCGGCCTTGCCGCCGGATTTGCCTTCCTCCTTGCTTGCCATTTCAAGCGGAGCTTCGTGTTGCTGGGGCGCTTGCGGCTCCTCAAAAGCCAGAGGCGGCTCCGGCGATTCCAGCACTGGTTCCGGCTCCGGTTCGGGAGCAGGCTGCACGACAGGCGGGGGAGTTTGCGGAGCGCCAGCGCCCATGCCATGCCCGCCCGCAATGTTGGAATATATGAGCGATTTTACGGCAAGGGCGCAGCTGCCCACGCCGCGCAGGCTGATGCGGTAGGCATCGAGGTTGTCCACTTCGTCCACCACCGCAGGGCCGACCGCCAGCCGCAGGCTGCCGCCGTCATTGTCCCAGGCCTCGGGGGTGAGCAGGGTTTCGCTCTCCTGCCAGCCACGGGGGCCAAGACATTTGCCGTCAGATGCCCGCAGCAGGGTAAAGCCGGGTTCACTCACATCGCCTGCGTCAAAAATCTCGATGATTCCGTTGCCGGGGCCGCGCCCGGTATCGGCTGAAATGCTGGCGCGCATGATTTATCCTTTGAACGCCTGCAAAAGTTCGCGCAGGCGGTTGTTCTGTTCGGGGTTGACGCTCTGCTGGCCGTCAAAATCCACATTGGCCATAACGCTGTAGGCCATGGCGCGCAGCCAGTCGGTATACCACAGGCGGTCATAGGGCGATTCTTCCTCGCCGATGCGGGGTTCGCCCTTGATTTCCTGCGGTGGGTTAAACAGGGGCACGCTTTTGCCGCCAACAACAACGGTGCGCCGCGTCTGATCCTTGAAGCGTGGGTCAAAGCCCCACCAGTCCACAAAGGCGTTGATGGCGTCCGCAGCAAGGCTCACCTGCTTCCACATGAGGCGCTCGCGGGCCATGTTGCTGAATGCCGATGAGCGGCGCAGCTCAGCCTCCAGATTTTCGCGCAGCTTGCAGCGCGCTGCGGCCTGCACTAGCTCGTGACAGAACTGGTCAAGTTCCTTGGCTGGCAGGCCAAGCTGGCCCCTGACTTCCACATCGTTGCAGAGGTCGCGCAGCCGCCCTGTCCAGTGATCCATGACCATTCCGGCAAAGACCTGGGCGCTGTCCTTTACTTCTGCATCAACGGCGTCTGCCGCTGGCGCGGCCACGGGAGCGTCGTCGCCAAAGATGTCGCCCAGAATGTCGTTGGCGGAAACGCGCGCGCCCACAACCTGCGCAGGCGCTGCGGTCTGGCCTTCATCCGGGCTTTGGCGGGCGTTGAGACAGATTTCGTACAGGTCAAAATCGCGCACCTGAAGGCGGCGCAAAAATTCGCCGAACAGTTGCTTTTCCGCAACCTTGGCCATCTGCGAAACCAGCAGGCGCGTGAGTTGCTCCTTTTGCCTGCGCAGTTCTTCCCTGTCGTCCGTGCGGTAGAAGGGCGCAAGCCCGGTGCGCAGGCGCTCGCATTTTTCAACAAGGCTGCCGCTGATCTGCTGCCGCTTGAGTTCGGGGTTGCACAGGGGCCTCAGGCTCTGACGCAGCAGGCCAACGCCGCCGTCGTTGAGCGTCATGGCCGCCTGCCAGGCCCGTTCCGGGTCAGCAACATGTTTCTGCACCAGTGGCGATTGCATGAAGGACTGACGCACCTCTTCCACAAAGGCCTGCTGTTCCTGCCGGATGCCGGTTTCACGCCTGTCGGCGTAATCAAAAATGGCCTCGCACAAAAAGTTGGGATTGCGCAGCAAAAAGACATTGTTGAAGGGGTGCGTGCCGTCCCAGTTTTGCGGCCAGTCGTGCACCTGACCGAAAAAGTTCACCAGCGAGGATTCCAGCCGGGTTGTCCAGCGGGTTTCCACAGAGGGCGATCCGGCCTTTTTTTCAAACTCCATGTCCATCTTGGTAAGCACAAAAAAGAGCGCTGGCGCTTTGCTGGCACGCATTTCCGGTGTTTCGCCGTGGGTGGAGCATATCCATTCATACACGGCCTGCGGCAGATCCTGCACCTCCTGGGTGCTGGGTCCGATGCAGAGCAGCATGCTGGTGAGTTCTTTTTCTTCGCGATAGCGCTCAAAGAGGTAAGCCACCTTGCCGCGCAGAAAGAGTTCCTTGAGCATGTCCTTGCGGCTGTCCAGCGCGGCGCGCAGATCGCTGAACTTGTAGCGCGCGCGGTAGCCGGGGAAGTCCAGCAGGTCGGTGTGGTCAAAGAAATCATCCGGCTTTTCACGCATGTAGATGGTGATTTCGGCCGTAAGGGCCGTCACCAGCGCGCGCGGCAGGTCAGCCTTGCGGCCCTCCGCGCCCACAAGGGTCAGCATGTCTGCGAGCGGCTCGTTGAGGCCCTGCAACCGCGCCACGTCAATAATACTGTTGCTGCGGGGTATGAGCGCGTCAATGGCGCAACATGCCTCGGCAGCGTTGCCAAGCTGGCGTAGAGCCGCGCCAAGCTGTATATACACTGCCTGAAATTCAGGCACGCTGTCCCAGATCAGGCCCACAAGGCGGGCGCGGTCTTCCAGCTCCAGACGGGGGGCCAGTTCCATGGCCCGCACCCAGTAACCGTTCTGGAGCATCTGCACTCTGGGGCGCGAAATGAAGTTTTTATTCACATAATCGCGCAGCTCTTCCACATCGTCCAAACTCATGCCGCCGGGCACGGGCGCAGACTGGGCGCGGCCCTGAAGGCTCTCCAGCTCCTTGGCGAGGGCTTCGGCATTGGGTGCGTCCTTGTGGTCGCAGTCCGCATAGTACGTATTGGCGAGCACCCGGGCCACGTCAGTTTCTGAAAGCAGACGCAGACGGATGGGGTAGGCCTCGGTAATACCCTCAGGCGGCGTGGTGGTAAAACGCGTGACCAGCCCCGTGGATTCCTTGCCGCCCTCTGGGTTGATATCCTTGATAAAATTGAAGGTTTGACCGCAAAAATCGGCCAGAAGCACCTTGTCCGCATCACTGGCAAGGGCCGAGATAAGGTAGGACTTGCCCGACTGGCTGGGGCCAAACACGCCTACGCACATCTTGCGGCGGGCCGCCTGCTCGCACTTGCCGAAAAAGCGGGCCGCATGGCGCAGATCCTTTTGCAGGGCCGCGCGTTCGTTGCCCACAAGCTCGGCATTGTCCTGAAGCCATGCCCCTGCGGAACGCGAAGTTTCCGCCAGTTCGCGGCAGTGCCGCGCTAAATCCATATCCTGCTGCTGCATAACCATCCTCAATTATCCGGCGTCGGTGACAATGCCCGTATCCAGCCAGTAGCCTTCGTCCAGTTTCAGGGTTTGCAGGCGGATTTCAAGATCGCGGCGGTCAACGCTGCGCTCCTGGCAATCCACGATGGAATCAATGCGGAACTCGCCTTCGCTGCGGCGATCCTTGTCCGTCTCGCTGCGGATATCTTCCTCATCCAGGGCATCGGCAACGCTCAGGCTGACCTCAACCCGGTAGGGAAGACGGCCCGAAGCGCGGGAGCGGGCTTCCTCCGTGGCAAAGGTCAGCAGATGGTAGCGGGTAGTGGGCCAGCGCTCTGCATCCAGCTGCCTGTAGCCGATGGAAAGCGGCCCGCTGAAGGCCACGGCCCGGGTTTTGTCCGTGCCGTCCTTGCTGTCCACATCCACGGTAAACCAGACCTTGGGGCGCTTGAGCTGGCTGTTAATATCCATCTCGCCGATATAGCGCGCGGTGGACGTAAGCTTGAGCGCGCCGGAATCAAAGGAGAATCCTTCCAGATGCCCGTCGGCCAGCGCACAGAGGATGGCCCCCACCACAACCGTGGTTTTGGGGTCGGTAATGCGGCCCTGCGCATCGGCAAAGGGATACCACGAGCCAGCGTGATAGCGCCGCATGGGAATGATCCTGTCTGGCGGCACGGGCAGCTTGGCAAGCACTGTGGCGATAACGCCGTTCCACGAACTGGGCCGCCCGGTGAGCAGCAGCACATCGCAATCGTACATGTGCACCACTTCGCACAGGGCGGAAAGCGTTGAGCCAAGCGTGCTGCGGATGGTTTCTTCCACTGCGGCCTGATTGACGCTGATGGGCACATCAAGAATGTTGAAGTTCTGGATGAAGGATGCGGAACGCCGCACTATTGCCTTTACATCCCGCAGGGTTGCAGGCTGAGGACGTGGCGCGAGGACTGCCGGGCTGATCCGGGGCGAATCCGCTGCAGACTTTGCCGCAGCTGGTGCGGCATCCGCCGCCGTGTCTGCCGCAGCATCAGCCGTTTCTCCGCTGCCCACAGGGTCAGGCTCAAAAAAGTCGCCCAGCGTGCAGTTAAAGACACTGCCGCGCAGGTCGGGATTTTCGCAGGTTGCCAGCAGCCCGAGGGCAACGGGCACGGCTATCTGCCGCACCAGACGCAGACGGGTGTTTCGGTCTTCCTGCGACATGCCGATGGAATCGCGCCCAAAAAGCTGCCCCAGAAGCGAGCGCGGCTCTGCAAGTCCCTCGCGGGCCAGAGCCTGGCCAATGGCCGGAATCACATGGTTGGCCACCACTTCGCGCAGCACTTCATCGCCCGCAATGTTGAAGCCGTCCCTGAATTCCGTATGCGGCTTGATGCGCGCGGTGTCGCCCTCGCCGCTGGCAAGCTCGAAGGTGGTGATGGAAAGGTCGGTTGTGCCGCCGCCAATATCAATGGAAGCCATGCGGATGCACGGATGGTTACCGCAGGCCTCGCGCGGCTTGCCCATGAGTCGGAAAAGATGATGCGCGTCGCCATGCTGTTTGACGGCAAGCTCGTTGTAGAGCAGCACAAGCTGCGAGCAACTGGCTTCGTCCCAGTCGCAGCGCACCTGCGGGCTTTGGCGGTAATCGCCCGTAAGGCTGCGGGTTTGCAGGCGGGGCGTATACCACTGGCTCCAGCCCAGTGCATCCCACACCACACGCACGGCCCACGTGACCCAGCGGCGAAAAATACGTTTTTCCGCAACGGGCATGGCCGTAGGCACCGTAAAAATGAGCCTTCTGAGCCTGCGGGGCAGGTTGGGCAGTTCACGGCGCGCGCGCGTGGCTGGCGAATTGATGGTCACAAGGGCCTGAGTCAGGATTTCGCCCAGCATGAAGAGCATGAGCGACGAGCGCGTAAACAGCGATTCAAAAATCGGCTCAGGCTGTTGCTTTTGCAGGGCGGGACTTTTTTTGAACATGGGGTCGTCAAAGCACGAAAGCGGCGTGCCCTGCGGGTTCAACTGGCGCGGAAACAGCCCCCGGCTGACCATGGGTTCTGACTTGCCGCCAGTGTTGTAGCGCCAGCTCTGCTGCCATGGGCGCTCGTCCCACAGGTAACGCTTGGGGCTGGACATGCCTGTCGTGCCCTCGGCGCACACGGCCTGCGTGGCGAGGCGGGCGGCTTCCGGCCCGATGCGAACGGCAGAAGGCCAGGCAAAGGCCGGAGTCTGGCGGCCCGAGCGGCGCGAAAGCGCATCATTGCCAAAGGCCGCATCCGCAAATTCCACACGCGTTTCAAAGGGGTCGGAATAGATGTGCTCCGGCTGGCTCAGATCGCGCAGTTCAAGCAGGTAACTGTCGTTGAGGTTGGTAATGCGTTGGGGCAGGGTTTCCACCAAGATGCCCGTGGTACGCGAATTGCCGATATCCAGCACCAGATCCACATCCACCGGGGTATCGCGGTCAGGATTGATGACCTGTGCCGCCAGATCGTTGAGCGCAAGGCGCACCACGTCAAGCCAGGTGAGGTAGGAGGCCAGATGCTCCAGCACATAGGGGTAGCCATCGTGCCATGCGCCGCGCCCACGGTGTTGCGACTGCTTCCACGCATCGTAGAGGCCGTGGAGCCATTCATCCACCCATGCCGCGTTGAGAAACCACGAATTGTCGCGCACGAGGTGGGCCAGCATAAAATGCCCGTGGGCCGTCACATCCTGCGGCGAAAGCGCATGGTACTGTTCGCCCTGAGCGGGTCGGTCTTCCACATTGGTGTCAAACATGAGCACAACGCGAAGCAGACTGTCATCCCTGTCGGAGCGCATAACCCGCGCCCTCGCCCAGTTGGAAGGGCCGCATTCAAAGCGCTTGCCGCCGTCCGGCCAGGGCTGGTCGAGCGTGCGCAAAAAGGGAATGGGCAGCCAGTGGCCTTCCCATGCATCCAGCGCGCGGCGGGCTTCGATGCTGTAGTCCTCATCGCAGGGCAGGCCGCTCAACTGGTCGATAAAGCCGTTTTCCGTTTCTGTCAGACAGCGCAGATAGTGGGTGTAGCGCGTCTGCTCGTCGGATTCTTTCTTTTTTTCTTCGCGAAAATACCGCCGCAGTCTTTTGACGGCATCTTCGGGCATGGAGAAATCAAGAAACTGCGGGCAGCCGCCGGGAATAATGCTGACCGGCGAAAGGTAACGGGGTATGGCATCCATCATTATTTCCTTTTGAAACGGGCATCCCACTTGAGATTGGCCCCGCCAAGCTCTCTGCCCTTGCACTGGGTGGTGTTTTCCTGTCCGGTACATTCAACCTTTTGCGGAACATAGGTGCCGCCACGCGGGCAACGGGCCTGACTGGAATCAAACTGCAACTGGTTGCCCTGAAACCGCGCCGAGGCCGAACCGCTGCATACCTGACCATTGCGTTCGCGCACAAGGCGGCGGCCCTTGCCGCTTTTGTCAAAGCAGTATTCTGCAATGATCGGCTCGTTGGAGGGGTGCGAATACAGGCCGGTTTCGCTTGTCCAGCAGCCCTCAAGAAAAGTCAGATCGTTCTTTTTGGCCGCGTCTTCAGGAATGGTAAGGTTGTCATTCTTCTTGGGCGCGGGTTTGGGCGGCTCCTGCGGCTTTGGTTCTTCCTTGGGCAGGGGCTTGGGTTCCTGTTTGGGTTCAGGCTTTGGCTTGGGCTTGGGAGCTTCCGCCACCTTGGGCGGCTCTACAGGCGTTTCGCCAAGGAAGGGTTCCACCACTTCAGGGTCGGGCTTGGGCTCTTCCTTCTTTTCCTCAACCTTGGGGGGCGTTGGCGTTACCGGAGGCGCAACAGGCTTGCACAGGGCCGCACGCTCCTGCAACTGACGCCACAGGAGGGCAAGCTGATCTTCGTTGGCGGCGGCTTTCTGTTTTTCGGCCTCCAGAGCGCTGCGGTCAACGGGCATGCAGCCCGAAGGCAGAGGAGAAGGCAAAAGCCCCAGCGCCGCGCCCAAAAGCCAGAGCAGGAGCAGCAAGAGCAGGAGTGGCAACAGCCACGGCAGGCAACCGCTGCGCGGCGGCACAGCCACGGGAACAGCAGCTACAGGCGCGGGCGGCGGGGGAGGCGGCAGCACGCCGCCAAGCCGGGTGAGGTCCTGCGGTTGCGCGCCCACGCTGCCAGGGGCAAAACCCCAGTTAATGAGAACAGGGCGGCCATCCACAGACCAGATGTCTTCGTCCGCCGGGTGTTGCAGGGCAAGCCGCAGCAACTGGCCCGAAAGGGCCTGCCGCGCCTGCGCGTCAGCTGTGAGGTCGCTGGACAACCCGGCAATATCGGAAGCCAGCGTGCCCGCACGGGCGCGCAGAGCCTGAGCATCCTGCTCGGAAAGTTCCGCAAGGGGAACCGCCGGGCCATTGCCTTCGGCATACCAGTCCACGCTGTTGCCCTCGGCATTATGCTGCGGTTCGGCAAGCAGGGCGGCATGATCCGGCCCAAGCTTTTGCAGCAGGATTGATTTCAGCTGTTCATAGCAGTCGGTGGCAAAGATGCCCTGGCTGGCAAGCGCGCGCATCTGACCGCGCAGACTGACCGCAATGCGGGTACTCATGGCTTGCCTCCGGCGGATTCACTGCTCTGGGCCATAGTTACGGGAACGCCCGCCGAGCGCAAAAACGCTGCCAGGCTCGTGCTGACAATGGCGAGGCTGGATTGTCTGTAGGAGGCATCGTCCAGTTTGATAAAGGTGTTGATGCCCACCACATCGCCCTTGTCGTTGACAAGCGGCCCGCCGCTGTTGCCTTGCGAGACTGTGGCCGTGTGCACAATAAGCGGCGGCTTGCGCTCAAGAATAACGCTCACAACGCCCTCGGTGTACACCACTTCGGGGGCGGCGGCTTCATCGCCCTTGAGCAGGGCCGCAAATTTTGGATCATCAGTGGTGACGGCGCCGGGGAAGCCCCAGGCGCTCACGCGTTCGGTGCGGCTCACGCTCGGCGCAAACTTGAGCGGCACAACACCCGATGCGCCGTTTACGCCAAGCACGGCAAAATCCTGCCCGTTGTTGTGAGTTACCTGACGCACAGTTGCCTCAAAGGGTCTGCCCAGGGCTTTGTTCACAACGACTGCCTGCGCGGCGTTACCCACCACATGGGCATTGGTAACCACGTAGCCCGGGGCCACAAAAAAACCGGAACCCATGGAAAGGCCTTCTTCCCGCATGGCCAGCACAAGCACTGTGCCCTGTTCCATCAGCTCGGAAACATTTTTGGGCGTCTGCTGCTGCATGGGCGTGGGCGGAACCTGCGTTTTGGCGTCTGCCGTGGGCGGCAGGGTGGCTGCATCCGCGCGGGCAGAGTTTGAACTCGCAGCTCCGGAGCCTGAACCCAAAGGAGGCCACATGACACCCGCAGGCGGGGTGACAAGCCCAAGCCCCTGCTTTACTTCGCAAGGGTCCTTGGCAAGCAGGGCGCGCAATTGCTGCATAAACGTTTCAAGCGCCGCGTTGTGCTCGCGCCACTGCTCTGTCTGAGCGGCAACAGCAGCCTTGGAAGCCTCGGCCTGCTGCCATTCTTTCCAGAACAGCCATGCGGTCAGCAGCAAAAGCCCCAGAAACAGCAGCACACCCCAGAAAAAAGGGCGGCGATACCAGGGCAGGACAACCGCAGCAGGTGCGACACCTTCGGCAGGAGCGGCGCTTGGCGGTGTTTCATGCGGTACAGGGTGTTGGCTTTCGTTCATCTATGGCTCCGCGCGGTATATGCGGCGCAGTAAAAAGCCGCGCAACCGCCATAGAAATAGCGGCTGCGCGGCAGCAGTGTTATCCCAGCAGGTTATTGACAGTTTCTTCGTAGCTGGACATGCGCGCGTTCACATCGCGCCGCGTGGTTTCAAGATCCTCGCGCGAAGATTTCCACTCCGCGGCCTGCGCGGCAACGTTGTTCTGCTCCGGCGTGCGCGAAGCGCTGGCTGCAGGAGTGCTCTTGGGCTGCGCGGCTGCGCCCTTTTTGAACTTGGTAGCGCCAGAACTGGAAGACGAAGCCGTAGGAGTGCTCTTGGGCTGCGCAGAAGTGTAAGGTTCGGCCAGAGCCTGCTGATAATCGCTGTCCTTCTTGGCCATGGTGGTGGCGGTATCATTCAGGATAAACGAGGTTTCCTCAAGGCCGCTACGGATTTCATTATACCTGTCCTGAAATTCCATGCGGGTGATCTGCCCGGCCTTGAACTGCCCGGCGGCAAGCTTGAACTGTTCGTCATAGCACTTGGCCGCAACCTTGGCTGCTGCGGTGGAGCGGTTCATGCTGGCAGCCTCGCTGCCAAGCTGCTGGCTGTACTGGTGCAGATATGCGGCGTCGCGATCCTGAGCTTTGGACTTGCCGTAGACGTTGCCCGCCACAGCGCCCGCAGCGCCGCCTGCAACCGCACCCGCCACAGCGCCGCTGGCCTTGCCCGTGGCAAGACCGCCAATAAGCGCGCCAAGCAGAGCGCCGCCAACCGCGCCAGCGGCAGTGCTTTTACCCGTGCTGTTTTCGTCCTGTCGCAACTGGTTAACAGGCTGATAGCACTGCGGATAATAATTGACCTTGGTTTTCTGGTCGCCATATTTGCTGGTGCAGCCCGAGATCAACAATCCTGCAGCAAGAAAAAGGCACAAGGGTATGCTGGCAAGCCTTTGCATAAAAACCGTCTCCTCAATAAGGGTTGAGTCTACGAGCGCCACGGCATGTCTGCCCAGAGCTCCCGGCAATCCGCACAGAATAATGGAGCGGATAGAACTGTTCACTCGCAATAATGTACCCTGAACATTTTGAATTTACTTCAAAGCGCTGTGGCTCGGCAAGCCTTATTGCCCTGCTGGAGCACCGAGCATGCACAAGATTGTCACGCAAATGCAGGTCAGGGCGCAAAACGTTTATGTTTTCCATTGCTGCACACACCAGCCGGTCAACAAGAGATGCAAAAAAGCCGCCGATCTTTACGACCGACGGCCCAACTATGTGTTGCTAACAAGCTCTATGCCTTGATGGAGCGGGAAATGAAATCAAGGACATCTTCGTACAGGGTGGGCATCGCATAAGGGGTCAGCACTCGAGTACGGTTGGAACCGACCATGAGGGAAATGATCACCTGGGCAGTGCTTTTGCTGTCAACCTTCACAAGGCTGCCATCTTCCACGCCCTTGGCGATAACTCGCTCAAGCTCGTTGTGTACCTGCGAAAACATGGAATCCATAATATCGCGGTCGGTCTTGGTTTTCATGTCGCTGTAGGGCGAGCAGCGCACAAGCACCAGCCAGTTGGAATCCTTGTCGATTGAAAAATCAAGGTATGCCTTGCAAAAACGCATGACGCCATCGTAACCACAGGTGGCTTCGGCGGTGGCTGCGCGCAGCCTTACGAGAAAGCGTTCCAGAACATCAAGCCCAGAGGCAAGAAACAGCTTTTCCTTGTTGCCATAGTGGTGGGTCAGCAACCCGAGGGCAACGCCAGCTTTGTCGGATATTTTTTTGAATGTGGTTTCTACATACCCGCATTCGCCAAAAAGTTCTTTGGCGGCCTGAAGCAACGCTTCTTTCTTGTTTTTGTTCATCACGGCTTTTGCTGGGTTAGAGTGAGGCATAAGGTTTTTCCTTGCGTTGACCCCATTACACATAAAACCCGTAAAGTCAAGGTATGCGTGAGGTTATTGCTTGTTCTCGTGAGCAGGCCGACAGCAAACTGTTTGCCTGACCAACGCGGATTTTTGTAAAAAACCGCACCACATAGTGCCATCACGGCAAGCGTCGCCGCCCTAAGGCAAACATTTCAATGTGAAAATACACAGAGGGTTATTTTGCAGCTGCCACGGGCAGCGCGGAATTATCCCTCTTTGGATTTTCTGGTGCGGCGAAAGGCATTCTGCGCGTAATCGCCCAGACGCTCCAACCTGCGGTCAACCATGTCGTACAGGCTGTTTTTCGTAAAGCCGCCTTGTTTCAGTCTGCGACCGATTGAAAGACCAGTCAAGAGTGCAAGGGCTTCTTCAATGCGCCGCACAGGATAAACGGCGAACTGACCTTTCTCAACCGCTTCAATAACATTGGGCGCAAGCATGAGGTGGTCCACGTTGTCAAAGGGCATGATAACCCCTTGTGTACCCGTGAGTCCCTGGCTGGCGCAAACATTATAAAAGCCCTCAATCTTGCGGGTAACGCCGCCCACAGCCATGATCTGCCCCGTCTGGCTCACAGCCCCGGTAAAGGCCAGATCAAGGCGCACCGGCACATCGGCAAGGGCCGAGAGCAGGGCGGCCAGTTCCGCGCCAGAGGCGCTGTCGCCCTCAATGCCAGCGTAGCTCTGCTCAAAATAGAGCGAACCGGAGAGCACCAGGGGCTTTTTGCGCGCAAAAAGATCAGTGAGGTAGCTTTTCAGGATCATCATGGCCTTGGTGTGGATGGGGCCACCCAGTTCGGCCTCGCGCTCAAGGTCGATGATGCCCTCGTGCCCCACGCCCACAGTACATGAAATCCTGTGCGGCAGACCGAATTCAAAGTCGCCGTGCCATGTGACGGAAAGACCGTTAACCTGACCAATGGCCTGACCCGAGGTCTGCACCTTGATCATGTTGCGGTCGTATTCCTCCATATAAATCTCTTCCACCAGGTTGGCCCGGTAGATGCGCGCCGCGTGGGCTTCTTCCAGCACTGGCGCGGTGACCACATCCTGCTTGCGCACGCGGGCCAAGGCCGAAGCCTCGATCATGAGCTCGCGCAGTTCAGGGAATCGCAGCGAAAGACGGCGCTGGTCTTCGCAGATGTGCGACCCGAGGTCGATGAGCCACGCCAGAGCCGTGCGGTCAAAACAGGGGAGCTCTGTTTCCTTGATAATGGTGGCAATGTGCCCAAGGTAGGCGCGCACATTGGCGGCATTACGCTCGGTAGTGTCGGCCATGTGGGCCTTGATGCGGAAGAGCTTTGAGAATCTGTCGTCATTGACAAGCAGACCTTCATACAGTTCTTCGTCGCCGATCAGCACCACCTTGAGGTTCAGGGGCAGCGGCTCGGGATTGATGCCCTTGGTGCGGATGGGCGTATCCGGGCCTTCGCCGGAATCTTCAATGCGGGCCATATTGGAACGCAGTGCGCGCAACAGGCCTTCCCAGGCATTGGGATGTTGCAGAAGATCCTCAATATGCAGCACCAGAAAACCACCGTTGGCCTTGTGGATGCTGCCCGCGCGGATAAGGGTGAAATCCGTGACCAGCGCGCCCATTTCAGATTCGCGCTCCACACAGCCAAGCAGGTTCACGGCGGTGGGGTGATCTTCCACAATGATGGGTGCGCCATCAAGCTCGCTGTTGTCCACCAGCAGGTTGACTTCGTAGCGGTAGAGCACAGCCTCCACCGGTGCGCCGTGCGGGTCGCCCATGGGACCGCCGTCCCTTTGCAAAAAGGCATCGGTATTTTTAAGGATGTCTTCACGCAGGGCCGTAAAGTAGGCATCCAGCCCCTTGACCGGGCAGGTCTTGAGTATGCGCTGTTCAATGGGGTTGAAGAAGGTTGTCAGCACCTGGGTCATGGCTTCGCGCTCCAGGCCGCGCTCGTCGTCCTGAAAGCTTTCTTCCGCCTTGTTCAGCTGCCGCATGTAGCCAGACATGGCCTGCACGAGGTTGTCGCCCCGGCTTTTGAGGCTGAGGCGAAGGGTTGTGTCCAGCCTGTCGAACTCTTCCTCGCTCAGGCGCTTGCCTTCCACCAGAGGATACAGGGTCAGACCGCCGCTCTCGTCCATATCAAGATTAAATCCCTTGTCTACGGCAACGGAATTCATCTTGCGCAGCAGGCCCATGCGGGCGTTCTGGAAGTTGTCCACAATCTTGGCGCGGCGCTTTACGTATGTGCTGGCCTCAAAACGGCGTGGCAGCTCCTCACGTATATGCTCAATCAATTCCTTAAGGTGCTGCTTTAACTTTTTACCCATACCTGTGGGCAGGGCAAAAAGGCAGGGACGGTCAGGATCGGCAAAATTATGCACGTATACGAGATCGTCAGGCGTCTGGGCCTTTTTGGCCTGAGGGCCAAGGTAATTCAGCAGCATGTGGCTGCGGCCAAGATCGGCCTCGCCAGACAGGTAGATGTTGTAGCCCTGATTCTTGATTTGCAGGGCAAGGTCCAGCGCCTGCATGGCACGGGGCTGGAATGGATTCTGGCGTCCGTTGCGCGGCAGCGGGATATCCTTGCTCGTTTCCCAGGGAATACGGGCAGGGTCTAACGTGGCGTGCAGTCGTGACGCGGGCAGGGGAGCGATAGTTGGCATAGGAAATCGTTATTGTTGGTAAAGTTTTTCCAGAATGGCGCGGCCGCCTCTGGCAAGAAGTGTTTCTGCAAGTTCAAGCCCCACCTGACGGGCCTTGGAGGTGTGGCCCCGCTGCGCCTCGCGCAGAATGAGGCTGCCATCAACCTCTGCCACCAACCCTTCGAGCACGAAGGTTTCGTCATTTTCAAGGCGGGCATGCCCGGCAATGGGCACCTGACACCCGCCCTCAAGCCCGGCAAGAAAGCCTCGTTCGGCCTCTACGCATACGCGGGTGGGGGTGTCTTCAATCTCTGCAAGCAGGGCAAAAAGATCGTAATCGTCCTCGCGGCATTCAATGCCAATGGCGCCCTGGCCCACTGCGGGCAAAAAGGTCTGCGGATCAAGAGCATGCATGTAGGGCGCGCTCAAGCCAAGGCGGTTCATGCCTGCGGATGCAAGAATAATGGCATCGTACACGCCTTCACGCAGTTTGCGCAGGCGCGTGTCCACATTGCCGCGCAGGCTTTCAATGCGCAGGTCAGGGCGCAGAGCCAGCAACTGGGCCTGACGCCGCAGGCTGCTGGTGCCAACGCATGCGCCCTGGGGCAGGGCCACAAGGTCGGCATACTTGCACGAAAGCATACAGTCTGTAGGCGCTTCACGCTTGGGAATGCAACCCAGTATGAGCCCATCGGGCAATTCCATGGGCACGTCCTTGATGCTGTGCACGGCAAGGTCGGCCCGGTTATCAAGCAGGGCTTCTTCAATTTCTTTTACAAAAAGGCCCTTGCCGCCCACCTGAGCCAGGGGAACATCCTGAATGATGTCGCCCTTGGTCTTGATGATGACAAGGTCAACGGCCAGTTCCGGGTCAAGCGACTGCAAACGGCTTTTGACGTGTTCTGCCTGCCAGAGGGCCAACTGACTGCCACGGGTAGCGATAACTAAGGATTTACGCATGCCTGCCGCCTAATGCCCGCAACTTGCGCAGTTGCCGCCAGAACATCCGGCGCAGCCGCCGCCACCGCCTGTTGAAGCCGCGTACTCGCCGCCTTCTGCGCCGTTTCTGCGACGCGCGCAGCAGGACATGAGCTTCTGGGTATCATTGGAGCCGCAATACGGGCAAGTGGGCGGGGTTTCGTCAAACACCAGTTCTTCAAAATCCCGACCGCATTTCTGGCAAGAATACTCGTAGATGGGCATGGTCAAACCTCGGTTGTGTGTCGCCCTTGCAAATAGGGGGTCAGTGCGACAGCATTTTCAAAAAGATAATAATCCGTCAGCCGGCAAAATAGGTGCCCGGCTGCAAGGTGCAGTTCCTGAACCAGCGCGGGTTCAGCCTGCGGCGCTTCAAGAGCCATGTCGCTGTACAGGGCCATTTCGCTGCCGTGCCCGCACAGGCACACGGCAAACTGCCCGCCGCGACGTGCCGCCTCAAGGGCGGCGATAATATTGGCGCTGCTGCCGGTGGAAAAAATTGCCACCAGCATGTCGCCTGGCCGCCCCAGAGCTTCAATCTGGCGCGAAAATACCTGGCTGAAATCAAGGTCGCTGCCAATGGCCGTAAGCGAAGTCGCATCGGCAGACAACGCCAGAGCGGGCAGGGCGGGCCTGTCCATAAAAAATCTGTTCACAAACTCGGCAGCCATGTGCTGGGCCAATGCCGCACTGCCGCCATTGCCGCAGAGCAGTATTTTACCGCCGCCTGCAAGGCACGTGGCCGCGCGCAAGGCCGCCTGGCGAAGAAAATCTGCCTGCGAGCGAAAAAAATCTTCGCGCAGGCGCGCGCCTTCGCTGGCGTGCTGTTCAATAATATCAAGGGCTGTATCGTGCATGGCGCTCACAATTGCCGAAACGTGACATGGAAGCCTTCTTATTTAAGGCAAAGCCCTGCAACTGACAAGCGCCCACAGGCTTGCGGTAACAGACTTGATAACGTAACTTGCGCAGGTATGCAAAACGCAACAAGCCGACACATACTTCTGGTTTACAAGGCCCGGCACGAAAAGGCTGCGGCTCTTGCCCAAGAAGCCGCCCAGTGGCTGCGCCAAAAAGGGCACGAAGTTGCGGGTGTGATCTGCGCTGGCACGGACACCCTGGCCTACGCAACGACTCCCCTTGACTTTGTGGTTGTTTTTGGCGGCGACGGCACCATGCTCGGAGTAGCCCGCCGCCTTGTGGGGCGCAACGTGCCTGTGCTGGGCATCAATTTTGGCCGGATCGGTTTTTTAACCGATGCCCAGCCGGAGCAGTGGCGCGAAAAACTCGAAGAATCCCTCACCGGCATGGAGCCTGTACGCTCCTGTATGGCCTTGCAGTGGACGCTCACCCGCAAGGACCAGCAGATTGCCAGCGGCTGCGCGGTCAACGATGTTGTCCTGAGCCGGGGGTCTTTGTCGCGGCTTGTTCTGTTTGATGTCTATATCGCTGGTGAGCGCCTTGGCTCATTGCGCGGCGATGGAATGATCATTGCCACGCCTGTGGGCAGCTCCGGCTACAGTGTTTCGGCTGGCGGCTCGCTGCTGCATCCTTCTATGGAAGCCGTGGCCGTCACGCCCATTTGCCCTTTCCTCAATACTATTTCGCCCATGGTGTTCCCCGGTGATACCGAGTGCCGGTTCCAGATTTTGCAGGGCTCCACAGATTGCTACCTTACTGTCGATGGGCAGGAAGGGCAACAGCTGGAACTGGGCGATACCGTGACCGTCAACGGTTTGCCCGGTGCCGTGCATTTTCTTGGCAAAGGAACAACCTTTTTCGAGCGTTTGCGTTCGCGCGGCTTTGCCCTGCAAGGCACTGAATGCGTCAGGTGCGGGGAAAATGCATGAGCAACGCGATTTCTGTTAATTCGGTTCGCGAGTTTCATTTTGGGGAGAGTGTCCGCTTTGACGCATGGCTTTACAGCATGCTGATGGACAACAACATCGCCTATGGCATGAACCCCGACATTGTGGCCAGCCAGGAACAGATGGCCTTTATGGTCAGCCTTGCACGCGATCAGGTGTATTTGCCCTGTTCTGACGACACGTTCAAACTGTTGTGCCAGCAGTCCGCACCCGAAGAACTTCGCCGCCAGTACAACCGCTCCTGGCGCATAATCATGCGCCTTGTGCGCTCCTTCACGCCCGAAGGGCAGAAACGCAGGCGCATTTTGCAGTTCTGTCGTTTCCGCTTCAAGCAGTATGTTGCCCAGCATACCCTGATACCTTCGCGGCTGGTCAAGCGCATGACTGATCTTGTGCTTGCCCAGGGAAACCAGCTGGACGACCCCTGGAGGCAGCTGCGCAGGGTTTCCACCAAACGCCAGCTTGAAATGCTGGATGAAGCATCTGTGCGTGACAATCTCGCCGCAGTGCCTGCGGATGCCGTGGCGGCCAATTCCATCGCCTCTGTCAGACGCATGCTCAACTATGTGGAGCTTTCGCGCCTGCTGTGCCTTTCGGCCATGTCCCGCCCTTGGGTGGAGACGCCGCCGGATGCCGAAACAGTGCGCCAGGCCATGGATACCGCGCGCGAAACCTGCGCCCACTTGCGGCATTATTTTGAGGCCAGCGCGGTCAGATCGGGCACGGTGCTCTTTTTGTGCGACGCCGATGGCGGCGTTGTGTTTGATCTGGCTGTTGCCAACAGCCTTATTCGCATGGGGCACAAGGTTATTTTTGCGGTCAAATCAGGCTTTTTCTTTTATTCGCCCACATTGGAAGACATGGAGATTGACCCCTCCATCCGGCAGATGATCGGCGGCGGCACCGTGCAGCACGAGCCGCGCATGAGCAAGAACGAACTGCTGCGCCACTTGCGCGAATACCGCCTCATGGTTATTGGCGATGGCACGCGGGAACGGCTCAACCTGTACAGGGTCTCGGTGACATTCTCCCGCGCGTGGAAGGAAGCCGACCTTATTCTGGGCAAGGGCTGGCGCGTGACCGATGTGCTCATGGGCAGCAGCCACCAGTATACGCGCGATGTGATCTGCTACTGGCAGGATGATCAGGGCTTTCACATCAAGCTGCGCCAGCATGCCGAGAGCGCCCATAAATTCAGCGAGAGCGACATTGCCGCCCAATCGGCAAACATCATCGCAAGCATGCGCGAGGCCCGCATGCAGGGCCGCACGGTCATGTTTTACAGCTGCGTGATTGGCAGCATCCCCGGCGAGACTGGTACCGCTACCGAGATCGTGCGCGCCTTTGTAGACAATCTGCGTAAAAAAATGGATAATATCCTGATAATTAATCCTGCCGAGCATTTTATTGAAGGCATGGACGGCGACGACCTCATGTATATGTGGGAGCAGGTGCAGCGCAGCGGCTTTATTGATGTGTGGCGGTTTCAGACCGTTGAGGACATTGAGGAAAGCTTTGCCCTGCTTGGTCGCAAGGTGCCGCCGCAATGGTCGGGCAAGGATTCCACCTTTTCTACCGGCTGCACCAAGGAAATGCGTATCGCGCTGGACGTGCAGGCCAAAAACAGGGAAATGCAGATCATCGGCCCCGACCCACAGCGGTTTTTCCGCAGGGGAGAGTACGGTGTGGGCAAATATTTCGATGCCAGCATCCCCCATTGATGCTTTTGCGTCAAAATGGGCGGCGCAAGCCGCCGGATGCCAGGTTAGCGGGCGCTTATGCGCAAAGCGGCGCTTTTGCCGCGCAACTACGGGGTGAACCCCGTTGAGGGAGTAATTTGATCTATGGCCGCCTATGAAGCCGTGATTGGCCTTGAAGTGCATGTGCAACTTGCCACGGCCTCCAAACTGTTCTGTTCCTGCCCCACGACCTTTGGGCAGCCCGCCAACGCCAATGTTTGCGAAGTCTGCTCCGGCATGCCCGGCGCTTTGCCCGTGCCCAACCGCCAGGCTGTTCACTTTGCGGCTCTGGTCGGCCTTGCCACCAATTGCGCCATCAATACACGGTCCATTTTTGCCCGCAAAAACTATTTTTATCCTGACCTGCCCTCCGGATATCAGATTTCGCAGTTCGAGCTGCCCATCTGCGAACACGGGCACCTTGAGGTGGACGTGGACGGGCGGCGCAAGCGCGTCGGCATTACGCGCATCCATATGGAAAACGATGCTGGCAAGAATATTCATGCTCAGGGCGAAAACCTGAGCTATGTGGACCTCAACCGCGCGGGCACGCCGCTGGTGGAAATTGTTTCCGAGCCGGACATGCGCTCCGCCGCCGAGGCCGTGGCCTACCTCAAGGCCCTGTACAGCATTGTGACCTATCTTGGTGTGTGCGACGGCAATATGGAAGAGGGCAGCTTCAGGTGCGACGCCAACGTCTCGTTGCGCCCTGTGGGAACCGAGCCCTTCGGCACCCGCACAGAACTGAAAAACCTCAACTCTTTCCGCAACGTACAGCGCGCCATTGAATACGAAATTTCCCGCCAGCAGGACGTGCTGGACGACGGCGACAAGGTCGTGCAGGAAACCCGCCTGTATGATGCCGTCAAGAACACCACTGCCTCCATGCGCAGCAAGGAAGAAGCGCACGATTACCGCTACTTCCCTGACCCGGACATTCTGCCCATAGATATTACGGAAGAAGAAATGACCCGCTGGCGCGCCGAAATGCCGGAGCTGCCCCAGGTTCGCGTGGCCCGTTTTGTGGCTATGGCGGGACTGCCCGAAGCCGAGGCAGAAGTGCTGGTGCAGAGCAAGGGGCTGGCCGACTTTTTTGAAGCTGCCGCCGCCAAGGCCGACCCCAAGAAGGTTGCCAACTTTGTGCTTGGGCCGCTGCTGCGTGAATGCAATGCCCGTGGGCTTTCTGCCGCTGACCCCTCCGCCTGGGCCATGAAGCCCGAGGCTCTGGCCGAACTGGTGCGGCTGGTTGACGGCGGCACCATCAGCGCCAAGATCGCCAATGATATTTTTGGCGACATCTTTGAGCAGGGCGTCATGCCTGAAGCCTACGTGAAGGAAAAAGGCTTGGTGCAGATTTCCGACACTTCAGCGCTCGAAGCCGCCGTGGATGAAGTCATTGCGGCCAATCCCGCTGAGGTGGAGGCCTATCGCGGCGGCAAAACCAAACTGATCAGCTTCTTTGTTGGGCAGATCATGCGCGCCACCAAGGGCAAGGCCAATCCTGCTCTGGTGAACGAACTGCTTGCCAAAAAACTGTAAACTCTCGTCAGTAAATAAACGCCCAAGCGGGGATTTCGGTCATGCCGGGATCCCCGCTTTTTTGTGCGCGGAGAAGCTGCCACAACGACATTCTTTTAGACAGGACTGAACCGCGAGCATTGCAATCATAGATTAGCAGTCTTTTTAATTGAAATATAAAATCATTTTCAATAATGTGTGGCAATTCATTTTTAGTTGAGGCGTATTTATGAAGTTTTCCGCTATTTTTAAGCCTATCGCTTCTCTGGTTTTGCCGGGTAGCGGGCAGATACTCTCGGGCTTTTTCACACCTGGCGTGATCTTTTTTGCTCTGTGGCTTGCTTCTGCTCACACGCTGGTTGCTTTGGGCAGCAGTCTTGATGCGGATGGCAGGCATGCGGCTTACTTTGCGGCCCTTGCCTGTGAAGTCCTGCTTCGACTTGGCTCGGCAATCGATGCAGTTTTTCGCCAACGTTCACAGGCCGGATCACAACGCGCCCGCCAGCGGAGTATGGTCGCCAGGGGGCTTGCCTTCACCGTCCTTGTGCTGGCCTTGATGGCGCTGCCCGCGCCTGAACCTGCCATCAAGGCATACTCCATGAACGGCACCCGCACTCTGCTTCCCCTGATCACGCCGGATTCCCGCTTGCTCGTGGACAAACAGGCTTATCATACGGCCAAGCCGGAGAAGGGCGATATCATTGTGATTTCCACCCGGCACATTGCAGAAGGGAAGGGGGGAGGGCCGCACATAATAAGCCGCGTTGCAGGCCTTGCTGGCGAACGGGTGCGCGTGCCTGTTCCAGCAGGGCAGCAAAATCCGGGCTGGGAAGGGCAGGGATATCGAGAATGTTTGGTGGACGAAGGAAATATCTATCTGGCGAGCATCAACCCTACAAGCCCCACGGCATTTTTAGCCCCCCTGACCAGCGTTGTTGGCCGCGTGGCATATGTTTACTGGCCGCTTTCACGTGCAGGAAGGGTAACCGGGGTATCGGGCATCTCTGACTGACAAAATCTGATCTGTAAATTACCAACTTCAATACGCATTAAGGGGCCTCGCGGCCCCTTAATGCGCTGACAGCATCAGCACACAGCATGCATGCGTAAAAGCTAAACGTTCAGGTTCAGGCCCGAAAGCATGGAAAGGCTGCTATTGGAATAACTGCCAAAAGAATTGGTGGCGTCGCCCGAGCCGGACCACCATGCGGCCATGGATTCCACCTCAATGCGCTTGCGCAGGTCAGAAGGCGAAACCTGCAATGCCTTGCGCGCATCATCAAGACCAGAAAGGGCCTGAATCTGGCCAAACTTTTTGACCAGTGCGGGATTGTTGTCAAAGAACTTCTGCACAGCTGCCTTGGTGGCGGCATCGCTGCTTTCAACCACAATGCTGCCATCAGACTTTGTTTGCAGGGTAAATTTTGCATCGCTGCTCACAGCAAGGCTGCTCATGCCGCTGTTCAGCGTCTGACCGAGTTTGGAATTATCCAGCACTGCCTGAATGGCGGCCTTGTTGGCGCTGTCCGTGCTGCTGGCAGCGGTCAGCTTGCCGCTGCTGTCAACGGTCATGGCCACGGAAGTGCTGGAACTGACGCCAGCAGCGGTAAGGGCCGTACGCAGATCCTTGCCAATAGTCGTATTGCTCTTAAGCCAGTTCTGCACATTGGTCTGGTCTGTGGCATTGGCGCTGGTAGCCGTGAGGGAACCATCCGCAGCCAAAGTGAAAGTTACACTTGAAGGATCTGTGACGCCGAGCTTGGACAGGCCATCCTTGACGGCGGTGTTGAATTCATTATTCAACTGCTCGCGATACTTGGTAATCTGGCTGAAAGTAACGCGGCTGCCGCTTTCAAGGCCCATGGCATCCATGGCATACTTTGTCAGATCAACCATGCTGGAAAGCTGACTGGTTATGCTGCTGCCGCTGAGCATCTGACTCAACGAACTTGAAGAACTTTTGGAACCCGAAGACGATGAGCTGCCGGAAGTGGAGGTACTCAGCTTCTGGTTCTGCCACTGGTACAGTCCGCTTGTATAGCTGTTTACGCCCGATACGTTGCTCATAATCACTCCTCGGCAGTTTTTGCCCGATTTTGGGGCTTGGGGGTGCCGTATTGTTCACTTATGCATATTCCAGGCCAGCTATATTTTACGGGTGAGGTCAGGCTGGGTCGGCTCGCCCATTAAAAATATACAGGTCCCGAATCCAATAATGGACAGGCTAACTGAAATAGGCTAGAGAGCGGCTATGGCAGTACATTCCTCCATGCTTGAGACCGTCGAATTCGACGATCCCGCTTTAGCCAATCAGCTATTTGGCCCTCACAATGCGCATCTTGAGCTGTTGGCCGCAGCCAGCGGGGCCTCCATAGGCAGCCGTGGCGCCAGCATTCTTATTGAAAGCCCAGACATGAACACGCGGCAGGTGCTGTGCAATGTTTTTGTGCAGTTGTACGAGCTGCTGCGCGGCGGATTGTCGCTGAGCCAGCAGGATATCGCCCGTAGTTACGAGATGCTGCGCGCGGATCCCGGCCTGAATTTGGAAAAGATTTTCAAGGATGCCGTTTTCGTCAACACCCCGCGCAAAACGGTCACTGCCCGCAATGTTGCCCAGCGCACCTACCTTGACCTGCTGCGGCGCAATGAGCTTGTTTTTGCGGTTGGCCCGGCAGGTACGGGCAAAACCTATCTTGCTGTCGCCATGGCGCTGTCCATGTTTCAGCAGCACAGGGTTAAACGCATTGTGCTGACGCGCCCCGCAGTGGAAGCGGGAGAACGCCTTGGCTTTTTGCCCGGCGATCTGGCCGACAAGGTCAACCCCTATCTGCGCCCGCTCTATGACGCCCTGCACGACATGATGCCCCAGCCCAAGGTGGCGTCCATGCTTGAAGTAGGCTCCATTGAAGTTGCGCCCCTGGCCTTCATGCGCGGGCGCACCCTTAACGATGCCTTTATCATTCTTGACGAAGCGCAGAACACCACGCAGGAACAGATGAAGATGTTCCTCACCCGCATGGGCTTTGGCTCGCGCATGGTTGTAACGGGCGACACCACCCAGATCGACCTGCCCATGCAGCCCGGCGGCCAGCGTCCGCGCTCGGGCCTTATCCACGCGCTGAATATCCTTGCCAAAGTTCCAACCATCGCAGTGCATCACTTCACCAAGGCCGACGTAGTGCGTCATCCCTTGGTGGGAGCAATTGTAAACGCCTATGATAATGCAGAAAAAAGCGGCACGTCCAGCTAGCATCCTCGCACTCTTTCGCATGTTGCGGGCCCGCCACCATTGTGGCCTGGGGCTTTCGGTACTTGTGCTCACCCTGCTTTTCATCAGCCTGCTTGCAGGGGCCAATTTTGAGGCGGTGCCTCGCGTGTACGTTGCCGGGCAAGTGGCGGATTCTGACGTCATTGCCGACCGCGACATCCTTGTTGAAGACGTGCAGGCCACCAAGGCCCGGCGCAAACAGGTGCAGCTTCTGCAACCGCCTGTCTATGATCTGAGTCTTGAACCCTTTACGGCCTTTCAGAACCGTATTGTGGAGATCATGCGCAGCCTGAACAACGGCATCGATTACCATGTCGGGGTCGAAGGCCCGCTGCACAGGCTGGTGGATGAACTGACACCCACCGTTGCTGACGAAATTTTGCCGGAACTCGCCCAGCCCGAGGCGCAGACGTATCTGCTCAAGGTGCTGCTGCCCCAGATTCGCGACCATATGGCAGAAGGCCTTGTGGGCGACATACGCTCGGCCAGGGTTGACCGTTCTGGCGTTATAGTGCGCAATCTGGATACAAATACAGAAATACTGCGCCCGGACGTGGTTAATCTGCCCGACGTGCAATCGTATCTGGCGGAAATTTCAGCCCAGATACGTCAGGTTTCCACGCTAAACCCGCAGTCGCGGCGCGCCATCAATATCCTGCTTTCCGCAACCATGCCTTCCTCGCTGACGCTGAACCGGGAATCCACCCAAAAGCGCAGCTCTGCCGTCATGTCCATGGTTGAGCCCGTCTATTATCAGATACAGAAGGGCGAGATCGTATTGCGCAAGGGCGAAAGGGTCAGCCGCGAGCAGCAGATCAAGCTGCAAACGCTTTATAAATCCGCTTCTGACCCCATGCACTGGGATATAGCCGCTGGCGCCTTTTTGTGCTCGCTGGTGCTTTCCATCGGCTTTTTTGTTGCCCCCAGCGGCAAACCCGGCACCCCCCTGCGCTGCAAGGACATGCTGCTCATTTCCTTGCTTCTGCTGCTTTTCAGCGCCGGGGCAAAGGCTGTGTACGTGCTTGGCATGCGCATCGACAGCCATTCGTTCATCAATACGCTGGCCGTGGGCTACCCTGTGGCAGGGGCAGTGGGGCTGGTCGCCATGGTTTTTGCGGCCCGGCGCTACTGCACAATGGCCCTGTTGATCTCGTTCTTTACCATGCTCATGTTTCAGGCGCAGTTTTCCCTGTTCCTACTCCATTTTCTCGGCGGCATGCTGGCCACATGGCTTGTGACCAATGCCCAGAATCGGCAGGACGTGGTGTGGAGCATAGTGCCGCTGACCATCGGGCAATCCATCATCTGGCTTGGCGCAACCCTGCTGGCCCAAAGCGCCCCCGGCGTCATGCCCACGCAGTTGCTGGCCGTGTTTATCAACAGCGTGCTTTCGCTCATTCTGCTTTTCGCCGTGAGCCCGGTGCTTGAAATCAGCTTTGGGTACAGTACGCGCTTCCGCCTCATGGAACTTATGAGCCTTGAGCAACCCCTCATGCAGGAGCTTATGGTAACTGTGCCCGGCACCTACCATCACTCCCTTGTGGTCGCCAACATGGTTGAAGCCGGGGCCAAGGCCATCGGCGCCAACAGCCTGCTGTGCAAGGTGGCGGCACTGTATCATGACGTGGGCAAGCTCTCGTATCCCGAATATTTCATCGAAAACCAGTTTGGCGGGCCCAACAAGCACGACAAACTGGCCCCGTCCATGAGTGCGCTCATTCTGCTTTCGCATGTCAAAAAAGGCACGGAACTGGCAGAGCGGTACAAGCTCGGGCAGGATATTGCCGACATTATAAGTCAGCACCACGGCACAAGGCTCATACGCTTTTTCTACCAGAAGGCCCTGAACCAGGGCGAAAAGCCGCGTGAATCTGATTTCAGTTATGTGGGGCCGCGCCCGCAAACCAAGGAAGCCGCCATCCTCATGCTGGCCGACTCCGTTGAGGCATCCAGCCGCACGCTCAACGATCCTACGCCCGCGCGCATCAAGTCGCACATTGACACCATCATCAAGGGCATCTTCTCGGAAGGGCAGCTGGACGAATCGGAACTGACTTTTAAGGATCTGCACTTCCTGAGCGAAAACTTCCAGCGCATCCTGACTGGTATTTTCCATCAGCGCATTGCCTATCCTGACGCCAGAATCAATGATGCCGCCCGGGCTGAAAACAAGCCCAACGGCAAAAATGGATCTGCCCCTGCAACGCATGGCGCAACGGCCCTTACCCCCACGGGGCATGGCAAACCGTGCGGCGACAAGCCTTGTAACGGAGACAAACCCGCTGCAGCGCAATCGCCCGAAGTCAAAGCCCTGACGAACCAGCCGGAGAGCGCCAGGCAGGCTGGCATACCGGCCATCCCTGAAGAAAAGGGACAGGCATAGAGGAATCATGGGCGCAGTCAGGGACAGGCAGAAACAGGCAACCGTGCGCATTTTTTGCCGCTATCCGGCCACAGCATGGATTCTGCCTCTTGACCGCAGGCAGCAGCGCGCTGCTCTTGCGGCCATGCTTACCGCCGCAGAACAGGCCAACGTGCCTGTTGTGCCCCCGGCTGTGGAACTGCATCTGGTCGATGATGCCGCCATGAGCGCAGCCAACAGGCACAGTATGGGCTGTCAGGGCCCTACCAATGTGCTTTCCTTCCCCGGTGGCAGTGACAGCCCCGGCACTCTTCTGTTTTCACTGGATACGCTGCGCAGGGAATGCCTGCTGTACGGGCAGGAGCCGGGCGAGCACGCGCTACGCCTGCTGGCCCACGGAATGGCCCACCTGTGCGGGCTTGACCACAGCGCGCAGATGGATGCGGTGAGTGACTATTTCATGGTAGTCGCCGCCGAAGCAATGGCTTGATGCACCGAAGTCTCGGTCTGATTGCACAAAATCGGCTAGGCGGCCCGCTTTCTGTTCAGTGCCGCCAAGGCCATGCATTGCATTTCGCGCAGCTTGCGGGCTGATTCTTCGCCCCGGTTGTGCCATTCTTCGGGCAGACGCACGGCGTTTATAGCCTTCAGGCTCTGGTAGGCCAAACTGCTGATAGGTGAATTGCTGTCGGCATCCGCCAGCTTCCAGAAAGGGCGCGAAAGCCCGAGCTGGTTAACCCGCCACAGCAGGTCGCGGCGCGTTCCGGTGCGCAGGGTGGCAAACATGCCAGCCTTCATGTGTTCTTCTGCAGCAAGCGCGCCAGCCCGCGCATAAACTGCCGGCAGCCGTAACCTTTTGGCAAAGGCCAGTGCAAGCGGCACGCCGCGCGCTTCGTGTCCATAATGATGGGGCAGCAGGGCAGGGTCAGTGCAGATTTTTCCAAGGTCATGGCACAAGGCCATCCACACGGCCATGGCATCGCCCGCGAGTTCGTCCATCAGTCGCAGGCTGTGGCCCAACACGCTGTTGGCATGCCACTTCACGGGGCCTGCCGGAATGTATCGTGCGCGCTCGTGTTCTTCAAACCAGGGCGATAAACAATCCCCCTGCGCCAAAACGCGAAAAAATCGCGCCGGGCGCGGCAAGGCCAGCGCCTTGAGCATTTCCTTGGCCACACGCTCCGCCGGAATGGCCGCCAGCAAAGCCTTGGGCGTGGCGCGCATCTGCTCAAAAGCCTCGCGGGCGATGCGCCAGTCGGGCCAGCGGGAGGCAAAGCGCGCCAGACGAAAAATTCTGGTGGGGTCATCCGCAAAGGCCGTGGACGAAGCCGGGCGCATCATTTTATTGCGCAGGTCGTCAACCGCCTTGGGGTGCATGTACAGCCGCCCCGCGCTGTCGAGCGCAAGGGCATTGATGGTGATATCTCGCGCTGCAAGGTCAGACTCCAGGGTGCCGCCCCGGAGGGGCATGCATTCGCGCCCGCGCCACAGGCAGACATTGACGCTTTTACCCACGCAGACCGCATCGGGATGCGCGGCCAAAAAATCGTCCATGCTTCCTGAAAAGGAAAAATCCAGCTCCGTGGGCATACGCCCAAGCAAAAGGTCGCGCATTGCGCCGCCGACGAGGTAGAGTTCCATGCCCCCAGTATGTCACAGCCAACCGTTTGAGGGAAGCTCCCCCACTGGTGCTGACAAAAATTTTGTTCCGCGTATCTGGCGCTTTGGCGAGGTGGGCTCCTGCCTTGATACCGCTGCAAACCTTGCGGCGCGGGGCTGGCTTGATCCGTGGGACAGTGTTCAGGTTGTCAGCCAGACAGCGGGGCGCGGGCAGTTGCGGCGTCAGTGGCATTCGCCTGCGGGCAACGTGTATGCGGCCCTGCGTCTGCCGCTTGCGCCTCCTTTTGACGGCACGGCGGCGGCCCCGGCAGTGGGTGCCCTGCTGGCCGAAGCCCTGGCAATGGACGGTTGGCAGGTGCGCCTGAAATGGCCCAATGATCTTGTGCTGTGTACGTCGGAAGACGAACCCAGAAAACTGGCAGGCATACTGCTGGAAGAGCGGGGCGGGGTGCTGCTGGCTGGCATTGGCATAAATGTGTGCTGGTCGCCACCGGTGGAGCAGATGCGGGCGGACGCCGCTCTAGAGGCAACCAGCCTTGCCACCCAGTATAAATCCGCCACTTTTGCACCTCCAATGGCCGAAGCCTTGTGGCAAACCCTTGTAAAGCGCATGTTTTCAGCTTATATTAACTGCCACTCTTTTCCCGAGGGGTGGAGAGCCCGTGCGGAGTCTCTTTTGCTCTGGCGCGGCGAGAACGTGGAGCTGCGTGACGATGACCGCATCGTACGCGGCTGGCTGGCGGGCCTAGGAACGTCAGGCGGCCTGTGTCTTAACATCAACGGACGGCTTGAGGAATTCATTTGCGGTAGTCTCCGGCTGAGCCCTGCGCGGGAATGACGCGGGATTATGGTCATTCCGGCATGGTTGGGCCTGGGGGCATCGCCGCCCAATGCGAAGCACTAAGCGTGTTTTCGCCGTCTAACGCCGGTGCGTGGGCAGAAATGCGCCGGTAGAAAAGGGCTGAAAGGCATGGCCAACAAGACATTCTCGGAAGTTCAGGATTTTTTGAAGGGCAAGGTAATACTGGTAGCTAACCGCGGTATTCCGGCCCGTCGCATTTGTCGTTCCATCCGCGAACGTTTTGACGCGGTAGCGGCAATGACTGCGACTGATGTGGACAAAACGGCCCCTGCGGCCTCAACGGCGCAGGAACTGATGCTGCTCGGGACAGACCCCCGCGCGTATCTGGATATTGACCGCATTATCGACAAAGCCAAACAACGTGGCGTAGTCGGCATTCACCCAGGCTGGGGGTTTGCTTCCGAGGACACGCGCTTTCCGCAGCGCTGCAAAGAGGCGGGCATCACCTTTATCGGCGCGACAGCCGAGGCCATGAACCTGTTGGGCAACAAGGTTCAGGCTCGAGAAGTGGCTCGCAAATTGGGCATTCCTGTTGTGCCCGGCTCTGAAGGAGCCGTGGATATTCCTACCGCCCGCCAGCTTATCAACGAGATCGGGCTGCCCATCATGCTTAAGGCAGAAGGGGGCGGCGGTGGACGCGGTATTTTTGCCATCCATAACGAGGCTGACCTGGAAGATGCCTTTTTCAAGGCTTCCACCATGGCTCAGGCTTCGTTTGGCAATCCGCGCCTGTTTGTGGAAAAGTTCCTTGCCGATGTGCGCCACATTGAAATTCAGGTCATTGCCGATATGTACGGCAACGTGTTCGCCTTTGACGAACGCGATTGCACCGTGCAGCGCAACCACCAGAAACTCATTGAAATCACGCCTTCGCCCTGGCCGGGTATGACCAAGGCCCTGCGCGACAGGCTCAAGGATTATTCCCGCCGCCTGGTTCGCGCCGTGGGCTACCATTCGCTTGCCACGGTCGAATTCCTCGTTACGCCTGACGGTACGCCGTACCTTATTGAAGTTAACACCCGTTTGCAGGTTGAGCACGGCATCACCGAATGCCGCTATGGCATTGACCTTGTGGAAGAGCAGATCGCCGTGGCCTTTGGCGCGGAACTGCGCTACCGCGAAGAAAGCCAGCGTCCTTCGTACTGGGCCATGCAGGTGCGTATCAACTGCGAAAACCCGCAGGACAACTTCGCCCCCAATTCCGGCCTCATTTCGCGCTATGTGTCGCCCGGCGGCCCTGGCGTGCGCCTTGATTCCAATATCAGCGCAGGCTACGAGTTCCCCGCCAACTACGACTCTGCGGGCGCTCTGCTTATTTCGTACGCAACCGACTGGGAAAAGATTCTGGGCATCACTGAACGCGCTTTGAGCGAATATGTGATTGGCGGCATCAAAACCACCATTCCCTTCTTCCGTCAGGTCATCAAGCACCCGCTGTTCAAACAGGGCAACATTAATACCAACTTCATCGCCACGCATCCCGAGCTCATGGTCTACACCGACCTTGCGCCCGAAGGCGAGCGTCTTGCCAAGCTGGTGGCCGAAATTTCGGCCAAGGGCTTCAACCCCTACGTGCAGCTTGGCGAATACCGTTCAAGCTCCACGCCCTGTCTTGGACCCTTTGAGCCTGTGCTGCCACCCATAAGCACGGCTGCGCGCCGTCAGCCTTCGCCCTATCCGCAGGGCGACCGCATGGCCACGCTGGATTACATCCGTGATTCTGGACTGGTGCACTTTACCGACACCACTACCCGCGACCTCACGCAGTCCAACTCCGGCAACCGCCTGCGCCTTGCCGAGGACAGACTCATGGGTCCCTACCTTGACAATGCGGGCTTTTTCTCGCTCGAAAACGGCGGCGGGGCGCACTTCCATGTGGCCATGCTGGCCAACATGACCTACCCCTTCACCGAAGCCAAGGAATGGAACCGCTTTGCGCCCAAAACCCTCAAGCAGCTGCTGGTGCGCTCCACCAACGTGCTTGGGTATACGCCGCAGCCGCGCAACCTCATGCTCAAAACGGGCGAAATGATTTGCGACCACTATCAGGTCGTACGTTGCTTCGACTTTTTGAACCATGTGGAAAACATGCGCCCCATTGCCGAAGTGGTCATGGATCGCAAGGACATTATCTTCCAGCCCGCCATTTCCATGTCGTGGGCCAAGGGTTTTGACGTCAAGCACTACCTGGGCGTTACCGAAGCCATGCTGCGCATGGTGGGCGACATCATGGGCGCAAGCCCCAAGGAAGCCTCGCGCCACATCATTCTGGGCCTCAAGGACATGGCCGGCGTTTGCCCGCCGCGCTTCATGGATGAACTGGTCAAAGCCCTGCGCAAAGCCTGGCCCGAACTTGTGCTGCACTACCACAGGCACTATACAGACGGCTTGTTCGTGCCCTCGTGCGGTGCTGCGGCCAAGGCCGGCGCGCACATCATCGACGTGGGCCTCGGCTCTTCGGTGCGTTCTTATGGTCAGGGCGATGTGCTCGCCACCATGGCCTATATTGAAGACGAACTGGGCCTCAAGTGCAGCCTTGATAAAAACGCCATTCGTGACGCCAATTTCGTCTGCAAGCAGATCATGCCCTATTACGACCGCTACTGTGCGCCGTACTTCCAGGGTATTGACTATGACGTAACGCGCCACGGCATGCCCGGCGGGGCCACTTCCTCCTCGCAGGAAGGCGCCATGAAGCAGGGGTACATTCACCTGCTGCCCTACATGCTCAAGTTCCTTGAAGGCACCCGCCAGATCGTGCGCTATCACGATGTTACGCCCGGCTCGCAGATCACCTGGAACACGGCGTTTCTGGCCGTTACAGGCGCATGGAAGCGGGGTGGCGAAGACGAAGTGCGCTACCTGCTGGAAGTGCTGGGTCAGGTCACCCGCACCCCTGAAAAAGAACTTACGGACGAAATGCGCCGCGCACGTCTGAACATCTATCAGGACTGCAACGACGCCTTCCGCAACCTGCTTCAGGGCAAGTTCGGCAAACTGCCGCTCGGCTTCCCGGCTGACTGGGTCTATCAGAGTGCTTTCGGCTCTGACTGGAAGAGCGCCATGGCGGCCCGCACCGAGACTTCGCCCCTTGAATCGCTGGCAGAAGTGAACCTTGCAGCCGAAGAAAAGGCCTGCACCGAAATTCTGAAGCGTAAGCCCAACGATGAAGAATTCGTGCTGTACCTTAACCATCCGGCGGACGCGCTCAAGACCATCCAGTTCAAGTCCAAATTCGGCGACCCCAACAACCTGCCTTTGCACGTATGGTTCGAGGGGCTGAAAGTCGGCCAGGATCTGTACTTCAACGACAGCAGCGGCAAGCCCCACCACCTCTTGCTGCTCAGCATATCCAACCCCAACGAGGCGGGCATCTCCATCTGCCGTTACGTGCTCGACTCCGAATTCATGAGCTGCGAGGTTCAGGTTCGTCAGCCTTCGGGCAACGGTGCAAAGAGCACGCTCATGGCCGATACGGCCAACAAGTATCACGTGGCCGCGCCGAGCAACGGCGACTTGTGGGTCATGTATGTGCATCCCGGTGATGTGGTCAAAGCGGGCGAAGAGCTCTTTAACGTTTCCATCATGAAGCAGGAAAAGGCCGTTCTGGCCCCCATTGACGGCATGGTGAAACGTGTGCTCAAAACCGCCGACTTTAAAGAAAACAAGCAAATGGTTTCGGTCAGAGAAGGTGAGCTTATTGTGGAGCTGGGGCCTGTGCCGCGCATATGCGGCAATGAGGCCTGCGGCCAGCCCATTCCTATGGATAACATCGCATTCTGCCCCTATTGCGGTGTGCGCGTAAGTTAATTACTACGCTCACTACTGGAATTTGTGGACAGTTCCTTAATGGCGATATACAATTTCCAAGGTTGTAAAGCTTCTGTTTCCCAAACCGGAGGAAGACATGGCTAAGATTCCCGCCGCCAAACCTGCGCAGAACAAACCCAAGGGCGCCGCGCCCGAGGCAGTTCAGAAAAAACTGGTGCTTGATGGTGCCGAAATTGTGCAGATTGGTCCCGAAGCGGAGTTGCTTGTTGGTGGTAAGAACTACAACACTGCCCTGATCAGTCAGATCCAGGGCATTCAGGCGCCCCATTTTCGCGCCATCTCATCCATTGCCTTTCATCATCTGCTTGATGAAACAAAGGTTAATGGGCGTGTGGTACGCAGCGTGGTGGACCGTGAATACGGGCGCATTGACTGGAACGACCCCGAAATCAACCAGGATCCGGACTTCTTGCAGAAGTTCGTGCGCCAGCTCGGCAAGCAGATTCATCAGGCCGCGCTGGCGGAAGGCGAGCAGACCAATACCAAGCTGCGCACCTTTATCAATAATATAGTCGAAGGCTTCGCCACCTCCCCCGAGGGCATCGACCAGTTGCGCAAGCGCTCGGTCATGGTGCAGGCAGCCATTTTGTCTGTTGAAGTGCCGCACGATGTTGCGGAAGCCGTGCGCGGCGCATACCGCGACATCTGCCGCGAAAACGAAGACGACATGACCCCCGTGGCCGTGCGTTCTTCCGCTGCAGGCGAAGACTCGCGCAAGAAGGCCTTTGCCGGTCTGCAGGATACCTACCTGAACATGGTGGGTGAAGACAAAGTAGTGGAAGCCTACCATTGGGACTGCTCCTCTGCCTATAATCTGCGCTCCATGACCTACCGACGCGAGGCCATCCTTGATGCTCTGGCCAAGGCCGAAGAAACCGGCGATGAGAGCATTGCTGAAAACGCCAAGCTTGAGTGGGCCATTGAGCACACCTCGCTTTCTGTCTGCATGATGCAGATGATCAATCCCGTGATCTCCGGTACGGCCTTTTCTGCCGATACTGCCACGGGTTGCCGCGGCACCGACCGCCGCGAACTGGTCAGCATTGATGCCAGCTACGGCCTCGGCGAGGCTGTGGTAGGCGGCAAGGTGACGCCTGACAAGCTTTATGTCTTCCAGCGCGATGACGGCGGCGAAGTTGTGATCCGCCAGATGGGCTGCAAGGACATGAAGATCGTCTATGACGAACGTGGCGGCACCCGTGAAGTGGAAGTTTCCGAGCTTGAGGCTCTGCGCTGGGCGCTTTCGCTCAGCCAGGCCGAACGCGTAGCCCAGGGTGTGCGCTCCGTCAGCAAGGCTTACGGCGGCATCATCATGGATACGGAATTCTGCATTGACGCCAACGACAAGCTCTGGTTCGTCCAGGCGCGGCCCGAAACCCGCTGGAACGATGACCTTGAGCTGCACCCCCATACCATCTTCATGCGCCGCCGCGAGGTAGATGCCAAAGCCGCCGCCGAAGCCGAAGTGCTGGTGGAAGGCAATGGCGCTTCACGCGGGGCTGGTCAGGGTACCGTGCGCTTTTTGCGTTCTGCCCTTGAACTGAACAAGATCGCCAAGGGCGATGTGCTTGCCGCCGAACGCACCGACCCGGACATGGTGCCGGGCATGCGTGTGGCCTCGGCCATTATGGCCGATGTGGGCGGCGACACGAGCCACGCGGCCATTACCTCGCGCGAGCTTGGCATTGCCGCCATTATTGGCATTCAGCGCCTTGACATACTGCGTGCGCTCGACGGCGCGGAAGTGACCGTTGACGGCACACGCGGCAAGGTCTATCGCGGCCTTTTGCCCCTGCACCTTGTGGGCGGCGAAATGGATCTCTCCAAGCTGCCCCTTACCAAGACCAAGGTCGGCCTTGTGCTGGCCGATGTGGGTCAGGCGCTGTTCCTCTCCCGTCTGCGCAACTTCCCCCAGTTTGAAGTGGGCCTGCTGCGCGCGGAATTCATGCTTGGCAACATCAGCATCCATCCGCAGGCACTGGAAGCCTTTGACAACGGCGAACTGGAAAATGTGGTGCACAGCAAGCTGAAAGAGCTTGAAAACCGCCTTTCCAAGGTGCTGCGCGAGCAGATGGCTGCCGGGCTGATCGTGTTCAACTTTAACCTGCGCGAATACGTGGGCGAAGTGACCGGCCTTGCCGCAGAGGTTGAAGCCTTTGCCGAAGCGAGCAAGAGCCTGAATGCGGAAGAAGTGCTGATGCAGCACCGCAAAATGCGCGAACTGGATCACAAGGTTGACCAGCACCTCGAAATGGCCTCGCGCCGTATTGAAGTGCTCAAGACCTCCAATGATCTGGCCGACCATGTTCGCATCATCATGGGTTACGATGACGCTCTGGCCCTGCTGAATCCGGCTGACCCCGAATCCGCCAAGCGTGTTGCCGAAATCGAAGCCACTGTTGAAGAACATGTGCGCCGCATCAAGGATCTGCCCGCAGTCACCAAGTTGATGGACAACATCAACCATCTGCGTGAAGAAGTGAGCCTGCGCTCCGGCCTGAAAAAGGAAATGGACGACCTGCGCAACCTGACGGACAAAATTCGCGGCATCATCAAGTCCCGCGGCTTCCGTACCGGCAAGGAGCATTACGTTCAGACCCTGGCCCAAAACCTGGCCCTCTTTGCCATGGCCTTCTACGGCAAGCCCATCACGTACCGCACAACCGACTTCAAGAGCAACGAATACCGCAATCTGCTGGGCGGCAGCCTCTTTGAACATACCGAAGACAACCCCATGCTTGGCTATCGCGGCGTTTCCCGTAATATCCATGATTGGGAAATTGAAGCCTTCAAGCTGGCCCGCGGCGTATACGGCGGCTCCAACCTGCGCATGATGCTGCCCTTTGTGCGCACTCTGGAAGAAGCCCGCTCCATGCGCAGCTACCTTGAGCAGGTTCACAAGCTCAAGAGCGGTCAGGACGGCCTGAAGATCATCCTCATGTCCGAGCTGCCTTCCAACGCCATTCTGGCCAAGCAGTTCATCTCCGAGTTTGACGGCTTCTCCATCGGCTCCAACGACATGACCCAGATGGTGCTGGCGACAGACCGCGACAACTCGCGCCTGTCCCACATCTATGACGAGGAAGATCCCGCTGTTATCTGGGCCATCCTTGTCAGTATATTCACCGGGCAGAAGTACGCCAAGAAGGTGGGCTTCTGCGGTCAGGGCGTGTCCAACAGCATCATCCTGCGCGGCCTGGTCGCCATTGCGGGTATTACCTCCGCCTCGGTGGTGCCCGATACCTACTACCAGACCGTGTTCGACATCGCCTCTGTGGAAGGGGAAAACCATTCTGCCGCCGACCTCGGCAAGTGGCTTGCCGCCCAACACCACAAGCGCCTTGCCGATCTGATGGAAAAGACCGGTTACGGTCATATCCTCAAGAAGTACAAGGAACCGCAGGATATTCAGGAATGGTACGAGGGCGAGTTGCAGCGTCGGCACGAACAGTTCCGCGAGCACCTCGACACCCCCAAGGAAGCCTTTTACCGCGCTGAATTGCAGAGCTTCCGTTCCACTTTCCACAAGCCCGTGATCTACGCCACCTGGAACTGGAACGAAACGGTTGAGGATGCCCTGCATCACGCCGGCTTCCAGAACTTCGAGGAGCAGGCCAAGGCTTTGGAATACTCCCGCACGGTCAACGACTAGCGCAAGCCGGTCACTGCCGACTGATACACCAAGGCCCGGATCTCAGGATTCGGGCCTTTTCGCATACAGCGGAGTGGGTGACGCAATCTCTGGCTTCAAAAAAACTTTTTCTGCTTGCAGGAGAATCGTATGCGCATGTGGATGTTACCCCCTGAAGGCATGTGCCGCAAACATTTGCTGGGCGAACACGTGGAACTGCATATGCTTCTTGGCAGCATGCGGCGCGGCAAGAGTATTGAGGGTTTTCTTTCTGGCGGATTGGTTGACCCGCAGCAACTTTTTGCGAGGCATGATGAACTTGTAACAGAGATGACCCGGCGTAGATTCAAACACACATCATCCATTGATGCGTGTGAATGTGCTTCTCTGGCTGCCCAGTATGCAGGCCGCACCTCCATCAACATTGCTGCCAATGCCGCTGAATTACGCCGTAGGTGCCCTGACTGCGCCCACCTGATGCAAGCGAAAAACGCCCCAACACAATCAAAAAACACAATTCCAGTCGGATGATTTACGGGACAGATATCGCGCGCGCCATCAGCGCAATATTTTACTGCAGCGCACGAAAAAGCCGGGCCTGGAAATCCAGACCCGGCTTTGCATTTTCAGGCAGGGTAGAGCGTTAGCTCTTGATGCTGAAATTGAGCTTGCTCTGCATGTTCTGCACGCTCTTGCTCAGGGTGCTCATGGCGTCGTCAAATTCCTTTTGCAGGCTGTCCATGAGTTCATGCACCGAGATAATCTTGTTCACGCGCGCCACGTTGGCACCGCAAAAGGCAAAACCGCGTTCAAGATTGCCCCTCATGGCGTTGATGAGCGCCTGGGCGATGCAATAGGGCGTTTTTTCCTGTTCGCAGGTATGCACACAGTGGAACACGCACTTGAAAGGCTTTTTCTTGCCCTCGCGCGAGGCCGTGATGAATTCATTGCCAAGAGCACGGCCAGGCATGCCCACCGGGCTTTTGATAATGGTGATGTCTTCATCGCGCGCCGTGAGGTAGCTCTGCTTGAAGCGGTCATCAGCATCGCATTCGTGGGTGGCCACAAAGCGGGTACCCATCTGCACGCCGGAAGCGCCAAGATCAAGGAACTTCATGATGTCCGCGCCGGAATAGACGCCGCCAGCGGCAATAACAGGCACGGCTCGACCGCACTTGTCTTCCATAGCCTTGGCGGCATCCACCACCTGCGGCACCAAAACTTCAAGCGAGTGACCGGGATCCTGCAACTCTTCAGCCTTGAAGCCGAGGTGGCCGCCAGCCTTGGGGCCTTCAACCACAAAGGCGTCAGGCGTGTAACCAAAGCGCGAAGCCCATTTTTTGGCGATTACCGTGGCCGCTCTGGCTGAAGAAACAATGGGAACCAGTTTGGTTTTGAATTCTTCTTTCTTTTCCTCGCACACCTGCAACAGGTGATGCGGCATGTCGAGGGGAAGGCCAGCGCCTGAAAAGATGATGTCCACCTTGTTTTCAACGGCGGTGCGTACCATCTGGCTGAACGTGGTAAGCGCCACCATCAGGTTGACGCCAATAATACCGTTGCTGAGTTCGCGGGCTTTCAATATTTCATTGCGCAGGGCGCGCAGATTGGCTGTAAGGGGATCCTTGGCCACATCGGGTTCTTTCATGCCGATCATGGCCCCGGCGATGACGCCGATACCACCCTGATTGGCAACAGCCGACGCCAGCCCGGAAAGCGAAATGCCCACGCCCATGCCACCCTGAACTACAGGGATTTTAGCCGTGAGATCACCTATCTTGAGTGCGGGAAAAGACATTGCAAGACCTCCGTCCTGTCCGTAAGCAGGGTGTCATTTTGCATCGTTTCGATTTCAAACGACATACCTATGTTTGCCGGGAAGCATAGCTGGTAATTTCACAAGACGCAACAATCATCTTTATAATATGTATTCCGGCCCGTTATCCTGCACACAATGAAGCATAGGGGCACCAGTCGCAATGGCGGTCTGGACGCGCCGTAAACGACGGCGCATGGCGCATGTGCAGCAATACAAGAGAAAGCGCCGCATGGCAGTATCCAATGGCCTCCGCCAGGTCTTCATCCACCAGCCCGCCAAAAAGGGGATACTCCCTGCCAGCATCGCGCAGTTCAACCAGCGCGGCGTCGCCAACCGGGCCAAGGCCGCTGCCCACAGCCATGCTCACATAGCAGGGCAATTGCAGGCTGGGCAGCCGGGGCCGCAACTCTTCAAAGAGGGTATCCATATCTTCAAGCATCTGGGGGTCCGGCTCATATTCGCCGCCCACCTGCGTCTGGCGCAAGGCCTCAAAAAGGCTCTCAGTACGCCTGAAATAAAGGATGTCACCCCACAAGCTTCCATCATGTAATTTAAGGCTGCCTGTCTTGTAGTCAAGGATGTGCAGCAGGTCATCGCGCCGGTCAATGCGATCCATTATGCCCCTGAAGGAATATTCACCGCCAGCCAGCGACAGCGTGGCCTTGAGTTCTTCCTCCAGCGCAACAATGATTGTGCTGTCGGGCTGATTGTCCAGAAAACGATTCAAACGCACAGGGGCGGCTTCTTCCAGCATGAGGCAGCTGTCCGGCGGCAAAAGGCGGCGCAGGTCGGCCTTTTCAAGCTCCTCATGAAAACGCGCAAGCATGGTGTCGCGGCTGATATCGCCCCGGCGCACCTCTTTATTGAGATACGGTTCATACAGTGCGTGCAGCGTATCGTGAATGCAGGTGCCCACGGCTGCGGGGTCGTCGCCTTCGTTGACTTCCTTCGGTGGCTGCAAGCCGCAGAGGTACTGCCAGGCAAAGCGCAGAGGGCACTGCTGGTAAACATCCAGCCGGGTAGGTGAAAGCGGTTTTTGCAGAAGGGCCAGCATGGCCTCGTGCAGGGCCTCTGTGCGGGGCAGGCTTTTGGGCGCGGCAGGGGTGCTGCGCACCACGCAACGAGCCACCCCCAGCGGCTCCTGACCGGGCACAAGCAGCTCGCCACGGCGCTGTTCTTCTTCCCACAGCAGTTGCTCCACAAAGCGACTGCGGCTTTTTTTGCCGTCAAAGAGCGCAGAGCGGCTGATGCCCTCCTGCCAGAAAAAGCGTACCTCCTTCGCCCCGGCGCAGAGCCGGTACAGCGTGTGGGCTGTGGCGCGTTCGCGCCTGCGAGCATCGGGCAGGCCAAGCACCTGCCGCAGGGAATCAGGCAGCAGGGGATCCTGCGCAGGGTTGCCGGGCAGCTTGTCGTCCGTGGCGTCCACAATAAGCACCCTGTCAAAGTGCAGCAGGCGCGTTTCAAGCATGCCCAGCACCTGCAAGCCTGTGAGCGGCTCCGCCTCAAACGGTACCCGCTCCTGTTGCAGCACCTCGCGCACTATGCCGTGCAACACGCTGGTGGGAAAGGGCGTCTGCGCGAGGCAGTTTTGCCGCAACACAGGGGCCGCATGGCGGGCAAGTCGGTACATGGCTTCCGCATCCAGCGGAAAATGCCGCCACATGTCGCCGCCGTTGCGCAGCAGAAAATCGCAGATGTTTTGCAGACACAGGGCCATGCCCTCGGTAGTGTCCACCTGCCCCGGCTGGCGCACCAGCACATTGAGCGTGGCTTCAAAAAGCTCAAAAAGCGCAGGATGCATGCCCGGGGCGCACTCCCGGGCAACCTCGTCCATATCCACAAACCGCGCCCCGCCGCGAATCATGCCCTCAATGCGGCGCAAGACCTCGCGCAAATAAAGGGGCGTTGCGCTGCCGTCATCCACGCGCAGCAGGTTCAGGTAGGGGTGCCGCAGGCACTGGAGCAGGTTGCGCCAGTAATAGCGGCCATCTTCCGTCCTGTTTTCCTGCAATTGCAGTAAAGCCTCAAGCAGACGGTTGAGGGGCGAACGTTCCAGCGGATAGCCCATGGAAACGTTGACATCCTTGTTGGGCAAATGGTGCAGAACGGGCATGAGCAGGGCGCTATCTGTGAGCACAACCGCCGTAGAAAGCCCGTCAGACGCGGATATGCCACTGTCCCCGTTTTCTGCCCCATTGCTGGCCCTGCTGGCATCGCTATGTGGCACGGACAGTTCTTCATGCAATGCTTTAAGTTGTGAATGGCAATCGTACCCGGCAAAAAAAGATATGCGCGGCTTGTGCGTGGCCTCGGCGTCCGTGGGTTCCACGGCAAGGCGCGCCGTGGCCTTCCAGCGGCGCAGCCAGACGGCCTGCGCTTCGCACGCCCAGTGCGGTGCGGTGCCCAAAGCCAGCGCCGGGTCTGCATGCAGGCAAATCTGCCCGCCCGCATGCCAGAGCCTGTGCAGCAGGGCTTCCTCACTGCCGGTGAGCAGCGAAAATCCGGCCATCACAACGGGGCGGTCATCTGCGGGCGTAAAAAAGCGGGGCAGGGCAAGTCCGTCTCCGCTGACGGTAAAGGCGTCCAATCCCGGTGTCGTCCAGCGGCGAGCCTCCAGCGCGGCCACATAGGCCTTGCCGATGCGCCCCAGAGCGCCCAGCAGGGCAGCCGCAGGGCCGGAAACCTCCTGTTCCACATGGCTGAGATCCACAGCAGCCACACGCTGGCCCAGCATTTCTTCCAGCAGGTTTGAGAGCCGCAAGCCCCAGGGCAGAAAGTGCGCCATGTCCATGCGGGCAAAACGTGCGGCAAGGCCCTCGTCATCCTGCGCGAGGCCCATAACGCACTCGTGCAGCAGGGCGACCCTGTCCAGCACGTTGGCAGTGTGCAGAGGGTCTGCGCTGGTTTGCGAGCGCCATGCCGAAATAACATCCGCCAGGGTCATGACCTTGGGCAGCAAGCCCTGATAACCTTCTTCCGCGTAGAGCTTGGTGAGGTACCGCCAGGGCCGGTTGTGGGGCACGATCAGCAGGGTTGCGCCTGCCCGCCCCTTGCCAATCCTGGTCAGAAAGGCTTTGAGGTCGGGCAGGAAGGGACGTTGCCAGGGAAAAACGAGAATCGGCGATAAGCTCATGCCTGAGCCTCCGTGGCGGGCAAAAGATCGCTGCAACGCTCGGCAAAGGCCGAAACGCCGTGCGCTTCCACAAGCTGAAACCGCCGTAAATCAAGGTACACCAGCAGGCCGCGCGCACTGCCGGGGGCGCAGTCGTTTCCGGCTTCCAGGCAGGCAAGGTAGGTCTGTAGCTGCGCCACGTGATCTGCTTCCGGCTGGCCGCTTTTATAATCAAGCACCAGCGGTCCCCACGGCTCATGCACCAGCAAATCCATGCGCAGCAAGCGCCCCTCGGCGTCCATGAGCGAATGTTCGGGCCAGCCCGCTTGCAGCCAGCGAGCCGCCTGCGGCTGCGAGGCAAACCATTGCAGCGCCGCAACGGCATTTTCCCGCAACGCGGCCTCGTCCGGCACAGGCAGGGAAAAATGCCCAAGGCCGAAGTTCAGCGCCGCCTGCGCGTCCGCCTGCGGATTGCCTGTTATGTGAAGATGTTCAAGGCACAGATGCAGGAAACTGCCCCTGTCTTCTGCGCGAAAACTGAATCCTGCCAGAGGATTACGAAAAATTTTGAGGCGCGGCAGCCACTGCATGGGCCGCCAGGCGGGGTCGGCAAAGCCAGCGGAATCTCCAGCATATGGAGCCATTGCATCGCTTGGGGCAATATCCACAGGGGAATTGGCAGCGTTTTCCTTGCCTTCCGGGCTTTCCGCAACATCCGGCTTGCTGCCCCAGGGGGCCGCGGCAGAAGTCCTCGCAGCACTTGCAACCGGGGCGGCATCGTGCGCGGCTGGCTCCTCGCCCACGGTGTAGGGGGCTGTGAACCCGGCCTGTTCCATAAGCATATCCAGCACGTCACTGGTAGAGCCGCGCCCGCCCACGGTGCTGGTGCGCAGCACGTAGAGCGCATCGCGCGCACGGGTAAAGGCCACATAGAGCAGGTGGACGTTTTCGCGGCACTGGCGGGCAAGCTCCTGATGATAGGGCGCACCCAGATGCTTTCTGTTGCCCACGGCAAGGCGCAGGCCCTCGCGCTCGACCATCACGGTTTCATTGCCCATGCGGGCGCGCAGGTCTGTCCACGGCACAATGACCACCGGGGCTTCCAGGCCTTTGGATTTGTGGATGGTCATGACGCGCACTGCATCCATGTTTTCGGGCATGGGCACCTTTTCTTCGCCGCTTTTGGCGTGCCAGTGCTCCAGAAATGTGGGCAGGGTGGCAAGGCCCTTTTCTTCCGCGCTGTGCAGCACTTCCATGAAGCGCCGCAAAAAGGTCTCCGCCTCGGGATAGCGCCGCTCCACATCCAGCCGGGCAAACCATTCAAGCGTCATGTCATAGGGCGTCATGAGGCCGGATTGACTGTGGAACGGAGCAAGCAGCCGCTGCCAGATTTCTGGCCAGCGCCTTTTGAACCGCTGGAACAGCGGCCCGCCTTTGGATGCGGCGCACCAGCCAGCAATGTCCTCGTGCACGAGAGCCGCAGCTTCGGGATGCTCCCTGAATATGCTGCCGCACACAAGGCTCATAAAGGCGATGTCGTCCTCTGGGTTATCAAGAAAGGAGAGCAGGGCCACGGCCTGCACCACCAGCGGATGCGCGGCAAGCCGCAGGCTGTTTTCTGTAATCACGGGAATATTTTCACGGATCAGCCTGTCGGCCACAAGGGTGGCCTTGCCGTTGCTGCGCACGAGAATGAGCACATCGGCCCAGGGATGGTGCGGCTCAATATCCTCATGCAACAGTGTGCAGAGGCGTTCAAGCACATCTTCGCCCAGAGCCTCGGCATCCACGGAAAGGATGGTCTCCACGCGTACAAAGCCGCCCTCGCGGGCATTTTCAGGGCATTGCTGCTCCGTGCCCGCAAAGGCGCGCACAAGGCCCTGAGCGGCCTGCCCGCAGATTTCCGGCGGGGTGCCCGAGGGCAAAAGGGCGGCCATGACCTTTGCGGCCATGGCCGGCTGCGCCAAGGGGCCGAAAATGCCGTTGTTGTGCTGCACGATTTCGCGGCGGCTGCGCCAGTTATAGGGCAGATTGTCGCGCTGGCCGTCAGGCGCGAGGGCTGTGAGGCCCGCATCGTCAAACACGCCGTCAAAAAGTTCCGGCTCGCCACCACGCCAGCCGTAAATGGACTGCTTGACGTCACCCACCCAGGTGAGGGAGCCGCCGCGCGAGAGCGCTTCTTCTACAAGGGGACGCAGCGCGTACCATTGCTCGCGGCTGGTATCCTGAAATTCATCCACCAGAAAATGCGTGAGGCGCGAGCCCATGCGGCACAGGGCTTCGGGCACGCCGTTGTCGCTTTCAAGCACCTGCCGCGCCATGTGCGGAATCAGCAGGCCCGGCAGGCTGCCTTCCTGCCGCTGGTTTTGCACAAAGGCCTGCACAAGGGTACGCGCCAGCAAGAGCACGGGGGCAAGCCCCACAGCCTGACGCAGTAGGGGAGCGGTATCCGCCAGAATCCCGGCTGCTCGGGCAAAGGCCTCGTAGGCTTTTTGCACTTCGTCGCTGACCACGGGTTTTTTCAAAAACAGGTCGGACGCGCTGGCCTTGCTAAGGTATGCCGAAGTCTTGCACTGCCCGGCGGCAATGGCTTCTACAGCCGCGAGGGCGTTTTTGCTGAAATTGAGCCCGCTGGCAGCCGCAGCGGCCAGAAAAATATTGGCATGGGTAACGGCCATGCTCTCCACTTCGCTCAGCCGTTTGTGCAGGGTTTCTGTGGGCGAAATGTCTTCAAAGCGCCCGAGCAGCACGTCATCCAACAGGCCGCGCAACTGGTTGAGCAGCTTTTCGCCCGCAAGAAAGCCCGTACTGTTCTCCCGCCAGGCCATGGCCCGATAGACCTCGCGCAGCAGGGAGCGCATGGTTTCATCGCCCTGCCATGCACGTTCAAGCAATACATCAAGGTAGGGGGTGAGCACTTCTTCCGTGGCAAAAACAGGCTGAAAATCCGGATGCAGATCAAGTTCCAGCGCTGCCGCGCGCACAATGAGGTGCAGCAGGCTGTCAATAGTGCGGATGTTCAGCGCGCCCATATCGCGCATGATCACATCCACCCAGCGGGAGGCCTGATCGGGCGAAAGCGCAAGCCCGCCCAAGGGCTGCCCAAGGGCCGCGCTCTTGAGCTGCCGGATAACGCGGTCGCGCATTTCGGTAGCAGCGGCATTGGTAAAGGTAATGGCGAGGATGTCGCCCCAGCCGCAGCGGCCCCCCGGCAAAAGCACGCAGGCCGAGGAGGCAGAAGCACTCGCGGGCGGCCCGCTCTGCACCAGCCTTTGCAGAAAACAATGTGTCAATTCATAGGTCTTGCCAGAACCGGCAGAGGCCTTGACCTGTCGGAGATGCTTCATGCTGCCGGTTACGCCGGGGGCAGCATGCCCTTCAGCATGCCCTGACCGGTGGATTCAAGCACAGCCCGCCACAGGTCTGAATAGATGTTGAGCTTGCGGCGCTTGCGGGTCACAAGCTCCAGCGGCAGATGCACGTAACGATCCTGAATTTTGCCCACCACCATGTCTGTGCGTCCGGCCATGGCGGCATGCACTGCGTACTGGCCCAAAAATCCGCAATAGACCTTGTCGTTGGCGTTGGCCGGGATGGAGCGGATAATATAGCTCGGGTCAATGTATTTCAGCGAATGCTCAATGCCGCGCGCGCCAAGATAGGAACTGATATTCTTGCGCAGCAGGTCGGCCACATCACCAAGCACGGGGTTGCCCGAGACATCCTTGGCGGCGTGATTTTCCATAAGGTGCTGGCCTGCGCCCTCGGCTGCCACAATCACGGCATGCCCGCGCGAGCGCAGGCGTTCTTCCAGCGCGGGCAAAAGCCCGCCCTCGCCCTCAAGGGCAAAGGGAGCCTCGGGAATGAGCACAAAGTTCACTTCTTTGAGGGCCAGAGCCGCGCGCGCGGCGATAAAGCCCGATTCCCGCCCCATCAGCTTGACAAGGCCAATGCCGTTGGGCACGCCGCAGGCCTCGGTATGTGCGCATTCAATGGCCTCCGTGGCCTTGAAGGCGGCTGTTTCAAAGCCGAACGACTGGGGAATGAAGTTGATGTCGTTATCAATGGTTTTGGGGATGCCGATGACGGATATCTTGAGCCCGCGCGCCTGCACCTCGCTACTGATGGCAAGAGCGGCCTTCATGGTGCCGTCGCCGCCAATGACAAAGAGAGCGTTGACGTTGCTGCGTTCAAGGTTATCCACAATTTCCTCGGCAGGCTGCGGCCCGCGTGAGGAACCAAGCATGGTGCCGCCAAAACGGTGAATATCCGCCACGCTTGAAGGCGTAAGCTCAAAGGGAGCATGCCCGTACTTGGGAATAAAACCCTCAAGCCCGTAGGCGATGCCCAGAATGGAGGGCACGTTGTAGGCGTGGAAGGCCTCCATCACAATGGCGCGGATGACATCGTTGATGCCGGGGCAAAGCCCGCCGCAGGTCACGATGGCGCACTTGGCGCGGGTGGTGTCAAAATAGAGTTTTTTGCGCGGGCCAGCGGCCTCAAGGCATACGCTGAAGGGCGCGTTCACTTCTTCCGACAGTTCTTCATCCACAACAATCTGCACGGTCTTGTTGTCTGCCCATGTGCGGTAGGGCAGCACAGAATCAAGCTTGCAGGGGCCAAGCGTGCGGATTTCCGTTTCGAGCGAACATTCTTGCATGGTGCAGCCTCGGCTGTTTTGGAGCTATTTGCTTAAACCAAGTTCCGCCGCATTGGCGCGCATGGCTTCGATGGACAGAGCCAGAAAAGCATCAAGCTCAAGCCCGGCCTCGGCGCACTGGCGGATGTTGTCGCGGCACACGCTGGCCGCAAAGGCTTTATCCTTCATCTTTTTCTTTATACTTTTAACTTCCATGCCTTCCATGCCCGTGGGGCGCATGAGCGCAGCGGCAGAGATAAGCCCGGTGACGGTTTCGCCGCAGCGCAGGGCGTAATCAAAGCGCGAGGCTGGGCCAGCCGCGCCGTTCATTTCCGCATTATGGGCGCGAATGGCCGTAAGGGCCTCATCCGGCAACTGGCCAGCCAGCATTTCTGCTGTGTCCAGCCCGTGCCGCGCGGCGTTTTCCGCCGTGGCGGGGTAGTCGAGGTCGTGCAAAAGGCCCGTGAGGCCCCAGAGGTCTTCATCTTCGCCAAAATGTTGGGCAAGGGCGCGCATTATGGCCTCGGAGGCCAGGGCATGCTGCAACAGGGAAGGCGGTGTTTTTTGCTCGGCCAGCAGGGTGAGGGCCGATTGACGTTCTATCATGGCAAGTACTCCCTTATGTTTAAAAATGTAAATCAGGCAACCCGGCTTTGCAAGCCGCGCGAGGGTGAACGGCCGATGCGCAGCCGTGGCCCGACCCGCAGCCCAGTTGACAGCACGGCATTAATGACGGAAAAGAATCTTTTCGGAATACATATTCCACTACCTTTGCCGAAGCGACAATTTATGCCCATATACGGTCTCCGTTTCAGAACGCTTGGACAAACAAGCTATTATACCGGCCCCTCCGGCTTCAAACGGGGGGATCATGTACTTATTGAGGCAGAACAGGGCCAGACCCTCGCCGAAATAGTATCCGGCCCCGCAGAGCATTTGCCCGGACAAATGGAGCAGGAACTGCCCTCCATTCTGCGTCATGCCGGTTCAGAAGACATCCTCCGTGGTGAAGCCAACGAGCAGATGGCGCGCGAAGCGCAGCAGTTCTGCCGCCAGTGCATCCGCGACCGCAACCTTGATATGAAGCTTGTGGATGTGGAGGTCTTTTTTGACCGCAGCAAGCTCATCTTTTACTTCACCGCGCCCTCCCGCATTGATTTTCGCGATCTGGTCAAAGACCTTGTGCGCGAATACCGGGCGCGCATCGAGCTGCGGCAGATAGGCGTGCGCCACGAAACGCAGATGGTGGGCGCTGTGGGCAACTGCGGCATGGTCTGCTGCTGCCGAAGGTATCTGCGCAAGTTTGCGCCCGTGACCATCCGTATGGCAAAAGAGCAGAATCTCTTTCTGAACCCTGCCAAAATTTCGGGTATTTGCGGCCGCCTGCTCTGCTGCCTTTCTTACGAGCAGGACAACTACGACCATTTTCACCGCATGTGCCCGCGGCTCGGCAAGAAATACCAGACGGACAAAGGCCCCATGAAGGTTCTGCGGGCCAATATGTTCCGCAATTCCCTTTCTGTGCTGACGGAAAACAATGAAGAAGTCGAACTGAGCCTGGACGATTGGCAGGCGCTTTCGCCCCACAGGCCGGAGGCCCCCCAGGGCGTACAGCCAAAGCAGCCGCCCAAAGGCCCCATGAACGACAACAGCCTGCTTGTGGTTTCCGCTACGCCGGATACTCTTGACTCTCTTGATTTTATGGATGAATTCCGTCAGGACGAGCGCGATACCCCCGCCGAGGAATCCGCCCCCGCCGAATCCGGCGAACGCGCTCCCGGTGTGGAGGCGCAGGCCGAACCGGGCAAGAATCGCCGCAAACGCCGCCGCAACAAGTCGCAGCGGCCCGACCACGACTAGCAATTAAGCTTACGGAGCCTTGAGTGAACAGCTTTTTCATCACAACGCCCATCTATTACGTCAATGCCAAGCCCCATCTGGGGCATGCCTATACCACTGTGGTTGCCGATGCCATGGCCCGCTACCACAAGCTGATTGGCGAGGACACCATGTTCCTCACCGGTACAGACGAGCACGGCGACAAGATTGTTCAGGCGGCGGAAAAACAAGGCCAGACTCCCAAGGAGTTTGTGGACGATATCAGCGGTCGCTTCCGCGCGCTGTGGCCCAAGCTTGACGTTGCCAACGACCGTTTTGTGCGCACCACCGATCCCGAGCACATCAGCGCCGTGCAGGCCTTTTTGCAAAAGGTCTATGACGCGGGCGACATCTATTTTGGCGAGTTTGGCGGGCATTACTGCTACGGCTGCGAGCGGTTCTATACCGAAAAAGAACTGGAAAACGGCCTCTGCCCCCAGCACCTGACCAAGCCGGAATTTATCAGCGAGAAGAACTACTTCTTCCGCATGTCCAAGTATCTGCCCTGGCTCAAGGAGCACATCGAGGCCAATCCTTCGTTTATCCGGCCCGAGCGCTACCGCAGCGAAGTGCTGGCCATGCTCGAATCCGGCGCGCTGGAAGACCTGTGCATCTCGCGCCCCAAATCGCGCCTGACATGGGGCATTGAGCTGCCCTTTGACAAGGATTACGTCTGCTACGTGTGGTTTGACGCGCTGCTCAACTACATCAGCGCGCTGAACTGGCCCGATGGCGAAGATTTTAAAAAGTTCTGGCCCGGCGAACATCTGGTTGCCAAAGATATCCTCAAGCCCCACGCCGTATTCTGGCCCACCATGCTCAAATCTGCGGGCCTGCCGCTGTATGAGCATCTGAATGTCCACGGCTACTGGCTTGTGCGCGACACCAAGATGTCAAAGTCGCTTGGCAATGTTGTGGAACCGAGCGATATGGCCCATCGCTTCGGGCCGGACGCATTCCGCTATTTCCTGCTGCGCGAAATGCACTTTGGTTCTGACGCCAGCTTTAGCGAAGACGCCCTTGTGGGCCGCATCAACGCCGACCTTGCCAATGACCTTGGCAACCTGTTCAGCCGCGTGCTTTCCATGACGGCCAAGTATTTCGGCAGCCGCGTTCCCATGCCCAAGGCGCTTCAGGAGGACGACAAGGCCATTGCCGACCTGTGCGCCAACTCCATGCGCAACTTTGTGCAGCTTTTTGGCAACGTGCAGTTTGCCCAGGGGCTTGAATCCCTGTGGGAGCTCGTGCGCGCCCTGAACAAATATGTGGACACCCAGGCCCCCTGGGCGCTCTACAAGCAGGGCAACATGGAGCGCCTCGCAACCGTCATGTACGTCATGCTGGCGGCCATGCGCAAAACCGCGCTCTGCCTCTGGCCCGTCATGCCCGTAGCCTCTGGCAAAATGCTGGCCCAGCTCGGGCAGCAGGTGCAGGACGGACAGCCCCCGGTTGCCAATGTGGAAGACGAAATTGCCCATTTTGAAGGCCTTGAACCCGGCATTCAGGTGGCGGAAGGCTCCAACCTGTTCCCGCGCATTGAAGTGAAAAAAGAAGGCGCGGACAGCAAGGAACCCAAGGCTCAAAAGAAGGACAAGCAGGCGGAAAAAGCGCAGGAAAAAGCCGCGCCCAAGCAGGCTGCAGCAGAGCAGGGCGGGGCAGAAGCCCCCGTGGCCAAGCCCAATGTGGAATTTGACCAGTTCAAGGCTCTGGATCTGCGTGTAGGCACGGTGAAGGTGGCGGAAAAGCATCCCAATGCCGACCGCATTCTGCGGCTTGAAATTGACTTTGGCGAAGGAGAACTGCGTCAGATTCTTTCCGGCCTGGCAGAGCACTATGCGCCGGAAGATATAGTAGGTAAACGCGTGTGCGCAGTGCTGAACCTTGCCCCGCGCAAGATACGCGGCTTGGTTTCGCACGGCATGGTGCTTACGGCCGGAACCGACAGCGCGCTCGGTCTGCTTGCTGTAGACCGCGACGTGCCTGACGGCAGCGAAATAGCATAATTAGGTATGGTGAGCGGCGTCGCACCCGTGGTTCAAATGGGCGCGACGTCTGCAACCAGCACCAGTTAACTGCAATACAGAATAATTGGCGGAAATGCTCTAGTGGACCTTGGCCTCTTCTTCACGGAACAGGCGCTCAAGGGCGGCGGCATCAAGCGGCGTAAGGTTGAAACGCATACCCGCTTCGTCCAGAAGGGCAGACAGGCTCTTGCCAGTATGCAGGGCACGCTGTTCCGCCAGATAGGCCGCAGCCTTACGAACAAGTTCACCTTGCGGCATAATGGTTGTCATGGAGATATCCTTTTTTATTCACCCATAGCCGTTGTGCCGCCTTTTGGCAATGCTCTGCCCGCAGGACGACACATCCCACACTAGGCGACAGGATTTCGCGCCAGAGGGTTTTTATGGATAATCTGTTTACTGCGGTAATTTTGAGCATTGTCGAGGGGCTGACGGAATTTCTGCCTGTTTCCTCATCCGGCCACCTCATTCTGGTGGGCGATCTGCTCAACTTCATGGGCGAAAAGGCCGCCACCTTTGAGGTGGTTATTCAGCTTGGCGCCATCATGGCCGTGGTGGTGCTGTACTGGAAGCGCTTCTGGGGCCTCGTGCGCCCCCAGCCCTATGTGCGTTTTGCGGGCATGCGCGGCATCATGCTGCTTATCCTTACATCACTGCCCGCCAGCGTGCTCGGGCTTTTGCTGCACTCGACCATCAAGACCTATCTGTTCCGTCCCTTGACCGTGCTCATTGCGCTGGTTGTGGGCGCTGTGATGATGATAGTGGTTGAGCGCCGCAAGTTCAAACCCTCATATATCACACTGGACGACATGACGCCCAAGCTGGCCCTTGGCATTGGCTGCTTTCAGTGCCTTGCCCTGTGGCCCGGTTTTTCGCGCTCGGCCTCGACCATCATGGGGGGCATGCTGCTTGGCGGCAAGCGCTCGCTGGCGGCGGAGTATTCGTTCATTGCCGCAGTGCCCATCATGGTTGCCGCCACCGGCTACGACATGCTGAAAAGCTGGCATTTGTTCAGTGCTGCGGATATTCCCTTTTTTGCCGTGGGCATGATTGGCTCGTTCCTCTCGGCATTGCTGGCAGTCAAGGTGTTCATCGCCCTCATGGGCCGCGTTACCCTGGTGCCTTTTGCTGTGTACCGCCTGCTGATCGCCCCATTTATTTATTATTTCATGGTGAATTAAAAAAATGCTTGCCAAGGGGCGGCAATTTTTATAAATAGATCGTCGCGCTAACGAGGCGCTGACACGGCAAGGTAGCTCAGTTGGTCAGAGCATGCGGTTCATACCCGCAGTGTCGGGGGTTCAAATCCCTCCCTTGCTACCAGAATTTCATACCCGGAAGTCTTACGAGACTTCCGGGTTTTTTGTTTTGCGGCAGACTATGCAGATTCATTGGACAGGGCAGACAAGCCCAGTAATCCCTGCTCAAGCACGCTTCAGTCATACTATTTTTCACAGCTGCAACAAGATGCTTTCAAAATTGCTATGATGCTGTTACGCTAAAAGTCCTGCTCAGCTTCCAGGAAGATCATCCAGATGCCGTTTCCACACCTGTGGCACATACACTCGGCACCAATCAAAACAAAGAGAGCACCATGAAGACCATTATAAGAAAAACACCAAAGACCATGTATCAGCCTGTTGGAAAATATTCGCACACAACCATTATACCTGCTGGCATGGACACTTATGTGTTTTCAGGGCAAATCGGCATCAGGGGCGATGGCGCTTTTCCTGCGGATTTTAACGATGAAGTGCAGCAACTTTTTAAAAATATTAAAACATTGCTTGATACTGAGGGACTGTCTGGAACAGATATTACCAAGGTTAATATTTGGTCTGTGAAAGAAATCGACTGGGACTATTTCGACAGTGAGTGGGATAAGCTTTTTGATAGCAAACACCCATCGATGACGATTGCGTATGTATCGGCATTGGGTCTGCCGGAAATCAGCATAGAAATTGATATCTGGGCTGCAAAGCAACCCCAGGGATAATTCCGGGCGCCCTTCATGGACATGAGGGCGCCCAGGCACCGATTGGATAGCTGGCACAATGGCATGGGGCAGGGTAATTGATAACCCCCATCATCCATGGTAATTCATTAATAGTTATTTATTGGCGACCCTGGGGGCATTATGAAAGAAAAAACTGTCTACCGATGCAAGCGCTGTGGTGATGTGTTTTACTGCCCAACGGGCCTCGTGGATGAATTTATCTTTAAACTTCGGCTGCTTTTCAGACTACTGTCCTGCCCACGATGCGGTAGTACGCTTATACATGAAGAAGCATACGTAGCCGAAAAAAAGAAACAGGACAACGCTGCAACAGACAAATAGTCTGATCCTGCCATGCAGCTAATCAGGCCCGTACAACCAATATAGACGGCGTTTATGCCTTGGTGTGCGCAACAGCGCATGGGGCATAAACGCCTTGCCTTTTACTCCGGTGCCGCCATGCAGTTTATACATTTGCCCCACAACGCCAAACCCGAACAATACGCAACGTGGCATAGCGCAGCGCTGCACAGTGCTCAAGCCGACCCGTTCAGTTGCACGCCAGCATGGCAACTTGCCTTTCATGACGCCTTTGGCCCCAAACGGCGTTTACTTTTTGCAGAAGCCGACGGCAGCGTTATTGCCCTTGCGGAAGGCCTTGTTTCGGAAGAAGAGATCTTTATCACGCCTCTTGAACCTTCGTGGTTTTTCGGCTGCCCGCTTCTGGGCAGCAACGCCCCGCAGCTTTTTGCCGAAGCCTTGCGCTTTTTTTCCAGAACTTATGCACCCAGATTTCCTAAAATTCTTGTGGGCGGGCTTGGCCCTGGCCTGGATTATGTGCAGAACATGCTCAACAAAACAGGCATGCCCCTCCAGGCGCACCTCGTAAAAGCGGGCATTCAGGGGTCGGCTTCGCTTGCTGGCGGGCTTGACGGCTATCTTTCGCGCCGTTCGGCCAATCTGCGCCGCAATCTAAAGCGTTCGGCAAAAAAGGCGCACGAACTGGGCATCTATTATGAACGCGTGCTGCCTTCAACTGAGGATGAAGCAAAGGCGGCGTTTACCCGCATGATCGCCGTTGAGCGCACAAGCTGGAAGGGGATTGGTCACTGCGGCATGGCGGAGCCGGGCATATGCGATTTTTACGCATTCCTGCTCCAGCGGCTCGCGCCGGGAAAAGGGGGGCGCGTCATTTTT
>OGHJ01000353.1_pt1 | contig 74042 bp, 62 predicted proteins | sample 1571351 | NCBI WGS metagenome assembly OGHJ01 (sample SAMEA2582037, study PRJEB24529) | metagenome | biome: Human gut stool | place: China | collected 2011 | reverse complement strand
GCATGCCCAAGTTCTCCAAGGTCGTTGTGGGTTACATCCCCAACGAACCGCCCCGTTGGCCTTCGTTGACCAAGACCGTGAAGCACATCGTTGAAGTGTACGCGGCCAACGCCAACAAGTACGAACGTCTGGGCGACTGGGCTGAACGCATCGGCTGGGAAACCTTCTTCAAGATGACCGGCCTTGAATTCACCCACCACCTCATCGACGACTTCCGTGATCCCGCCTACTACACGTGGCGCCAGAGCACGCAGTTCAAGTTCTAGATATAGCTTGTTTATCAACCCCGGCGGCGCTATTTGCGCCGCCGGGACAGGAGACTCACCATGGCTGACGACAAAGACGTTGTTGTTGAATTCCTGAAAAGCAAATCCTCGTCCAAGTCCAAGTTCTATTTCAAGGATTTCCTTGAACTGTTCCCCGACAAGGGACCCCGCGACGTGAAGAAAGTTCTCACCAAGCTGGTGAACGAAGAAGTGCTGGAATTCTGGTCTTCCGGTTCCACCACCATGTACGGCATGAAGGGCGCGGGCAAGCAGTCTGCCGCTGAAGGCGAAGATTAGCAGCAAACCGCATTGGCCCAGGGTCTTTGCTTTCGGCTGCGCCAAAACGCGCTTTTTATTATGGTCGAGTACAACGTGTACGCTCCCTGCATAAAAAGCGCGTCTTTGTTGCCGACTGTATCTGGCTGCTGGCCGATGTAGTCTGGCATATTTCGTCAGAATGCCTCAGGATTATTTGTCGGGATTCCTATCCCGAACGGCAAGGACATGTCTTGATGCATGCGCCTTCGCAAGGTGCGTCAGCCTTTGCGTGTAAGCCTCAGCAAGTTATGCCGCAACGCGAGTTGTGGCATTTCTTGTTTTTTTGGGGGGGCGGTCGTATGCTCCTCCGCCTTCGGCTTTGTTTAAAGCGCTACGGCAGACTGGCCTACAGATGCATAGCTGAAAGTCACAAGGCATATGTGGCAGCATCCATGCTCTCGCGTGATCACAAAGGCTTGCTCTGCGCGGGTGTTTCCCGCAATCTGTGCTGAACGGGCAAACCTGTATCCCGGTTTGTCCTGTCTCGCTTTCACCCTCTGTTTGTTACGCGGGAGGCAGAATGAGTATTGCATTTTCCCTGTCTGACGCTGAAAAGCAATTTTTGTCGCATCAGGCCCGCATGTCCATCGAAGCCGGATTGGCAGGAAAAAGCGTGGCGGATGTTCCGCAACCTCCTGCCGACCAATTCGCGCCAGAAAGCGCCCTGTGGCGAACGCTTGGGGCTTTTGTAACCCTGAATATGGGTGAGAGGCTTCGCGGCTGCATTGGCAATATTGTGGGGCGTGAGCCGCTGTATGCTACTGTGTGGCATATGGCGCAGGCCGCAGCCTTTGCAGACCCGCGTTTCCCCTCATTGACGTTTGCCGAATGGCCGCGCGTCGCCCTTGATATTTCTGTTCTGGACGAGCTCAGCCCTTGCCCCGGACCAGACGCGGTAGAAGTGGGTCGGCACGGCCTTGTGCTTGTCTATGAGGGGCGCAGCGGCGTGTTCTTGCCTCAGGTACCCGTGGAGCAAGGTTGGGATCGACTGGCCTATCTGGACAATCTGTGTCTTAAGGCTGGTGTGGCTCCTGGCTCATGGAAGCTGCCGGGTGCGCAATTGTTCTGGTACGAGGCCACTGTCTTTGCGGCCTGAGTGCGTGTCAGAATAATCACGCAGGGGGCAGCGGCAGCTGAACCAGATACTTGCACATGCGCCTTCCGGGGTGTAAGCTGCACAAGATTTCTCAGGGCGGGGTGAAAGTCCCCACCGGCGGTGATGCGGTGGCCAGCAGGCTTCCGCCAGCCCGCGAGCGCCCAGTGTTTGGGGTCAGCAGATTCGGTGAGAATCCGAAGCCGACGGTTATAGTCCGGATGGAAGAGAACGGTTTTTTGCCGCGCACAAAGCGGTGCGTCCTTTATTTGAAGGCGTACTTTGTGTTGCGGCCCGTCCACGCCCTGATGCACCATCTCCCGGCAAGCAAAGCCGGAAACAGGAGAACGGAATGCATCAGTCCTCATTATCCCTTGCGTCTTTCGGCACCTCTGAAGAACGTGTTCGCGCTGCTCTTGCCTCATTGCGCAAAGGCGGCGGCGTCTGCGTTGTGGATGACGAAAACCGCGAGAACGAAGGTGACCTCATTTTCAGCGCGCAGCACATCACTGTGCCGCAGATGGCCATGCTGATCAGGCATTGCAGCGGCATTGTCTGCCTGTGCCTCACGGACGAGCATGTGCAGCGCCTTGACCTGCCCATGATGACCGACCACAACACCAACACGCAGGGAACTGCCTTTACCGTCACCATTGAGGCGGCCACGGGTGTTACCACAGGTGTTTCCGCCGCTGACCGCGTTGCCACCATCAAGGCCGCCGCTGCACCCGATGCCCAACCCGCCCATCTTCGCCGCCCCGGCCATGTGTTCCCCTTGCGGGCGCGTCCCGGCGGCGTGCTGGAACGGCGCGGCCACACGGAGGCCACGGTTGACCTCATGCACATGGCAGGCCTTGAACCCTGCGGCGTACTCTGCGAGCTGACTCTGGATGACGGCGAAATGGCCCGTCTGCCCGAAGTTGCGGGTTTTGCCCGCGCCCACAATATGCCTTTGTGCAGTGTGGAAGATATTGCTGCGTGGAGGTTGGCTATGGGCGATCTCCACCTTGCCGCCAGTGCCTAACCCCGCGCGCGTCTTTTGCCCGCTGACAGCGTCAAGCAGGGCTTTTTGCTCCGGTCGAGTACCATTGGCGTACACTCCCTGTGCAAAAAGCCCAGCTTTCCTTGTCGGCGAACAAAATCCATATCCATCGTGCGGGAGAGCAAAAGAATGACATTCCCTACATGCAAAACGCCGTCCTCACATGGTGCGACACAAATCTGGCCTTTATGTAAAAATGATAGCCCGGTTCATGGAATGAGCCGGGCTTGAATTTTGATAGGCGCTCTCGTGATTAGCTGAAGTATTCGTGGGGGGATTCGATGATTTGCGTAAAGAGCTTATAGAACTCAGCCAGATGTATTCCGTCAATAAAGCTGTGGAGCGCTTCAATGGAGATGGTGACATTCCCTGCGTCATCTTTTTTGCCAAAAAGAATTCTGGGTACGCTGTCGATCCACGGATCACCCCAGGGATTTGTTGCAGAAAGTATGGGAATTTCAGGCACGCAGCTAAAGTAGATCAAACTTTGCACATCGCCGCCCTCAGGGCAAAGCGTTGGATTCTGGTCGGCAATGGCCCGTGCAGCGCTGATATTGCTGCTGAAGACGGAAAATTTGCGGTCAAATTTCGCAAAGCAGTTGCAATGCAGTTTTCTGCCTTGAGGGATATAGGTAAACGCCGCATCAATGCGTTCAAATTCCACAGGGCGCAGATTGACGATGCGCTGCCTAAATCCAGCAACGCCATGAACGGCGAGCATTGCGGCAAAATAGATACAATCCGTAAGCCGAAAGCCATTCTGTTTTTTTACTTCATACAATCTGGCAACATTTGCCGAAAATGAGACGCTGAAGCACGGATTTTTTCGCGACTGAAAAAAATTGAAGTGTTCATTTCTTTCCCATGAGTCATCAAGGTATTTCATACTGAATCCTGGTCGGCGCGGTTTCTTTAAAATCCGCAGTACAAACTGGCGGGAGTTTCAGAAAGATAACTCGTGAAGATTCTGCTACTCCACAGGCGCGAGGCGTTGCGCCAGCCGGGTAAAGCGCTTGCGGGTCTTGTTGTTTTTGACGGCCATGTGCAAGGCGCGGGATTCGCCCACCAGGATGACCAATTTTTTGCCGCGCGTTACGCCCGTGTAGATGAGATTGCGCTGCAAAAGCACATAGTGCTGCATCATGACGGGAATAACCACAGCAGGGTATTCCGAGCCTTGCGATTTGTGGATGGAAATGGCGTAGGCGGGCGCGATTTCATCCAGCTCATCAAATTCGTAGGGCACAACGCGTTCGTCAAAGGTGATGCTGAGGGTGCGTTCGCGCACGTCCATAAAGCTGATGCGCCCCATGTCGCCGTTAAAAACGTCCTTGTCGTAGTTGTTGCGTATCTGCATGACCTTGTCGTGCAGGCGGAAGCAGCGGTCGCCACGGCGCACTTCAATGCCGTGCGGGTTCAGGGCTTCCTGCAGGCAGGCGTTCATGCGGCCAGCGCCCACAGCGCCCTTGTGCATGGGCGTGAGCACCTGGATGTCATCAACGGGGTCGAGGTTGAATCGCCGGGGAATGTGGTTGCGCACCAGATCCACGATAAGTTCCGCAGCTTTTTCTGCATCGTTCTGGTGGATAAAGTAGAAGTCCGAGAGCCGCTCCTTGCTGGATTCCAGCGAGGGAATTTCGCCACGGTTTATAAGATGGGCATTGCAGATGATTTCGCTCTCGGCGGACTGACGGAAAATTTCGGTCAGCTCCACGACAGGCACAACGCCGGAGCGGATAATGTCTGCAAGCACGTTGCCCGGGCCTACCGAGGGCAACTGGTGCACGTCGCCCACCAGAACAAGCGTTGCGCCCAGCGGCACGGCCTTGAGCAGGTGATAGAAGAGCAGGGTGTCCATCATGGAGGCTTCGTCCACCACGAGGAGGCCGCAGGCGAGGGGATTATCCTCATTGCGGGCAAAGCCGTCTTCCTTGGGGCTGTATTCCAGCAGACGGTGGATGGTACGCGATTCGCGCCCAGATGTTTCAGACATGCGCTTGGCGGCGCGGCCTGTGGGCGCGGCCAGCAGTATGCGGGCGCGTACCTCGCCAAAGAGTTTGATAATGGCGTTGATGATGGTGGTTTTGCCCGTGCCGGGGCCGCCGGTGAGCACCATCATCTTGCTGCGGGCGGCGGTGCGCACGGCCTCAAGCTGCTCTGCCGCGAGGGAAATGCTCAGTTCGCCCACAACCTTGTCCACCAGCGCGTCCGGCTTTTCAAAACGCACGGATTTAGGCGAACGCAAGAGGCGCTGGATGTAGAAGGCGGTTTTTGACTCGCAGTGGTGGTAGCGCCGCATATACACGCCGATCTCACCGGGGGCGTCGGGCATGTCCAGTTCTTCGCGCACAATGCGTTCATCAGCTTCAAGCGCGGCGAGGGCATCCTCAACAAGTCCTTCGTCAACGCCGATCTGGGCGCAGACCGCCTCGGTCAGCTCCGCCTGTGGCAAATAGACGTTGCCGTCGTCCGTGGCTTTTTGCAGCACATAGAGGGTGCCCGCCTGTACCCGCAGGGGATTGTCGTGCTCAAAGCCCAGCTTGCTGGCGGCGGCATCGGCGGTGACAAAGCCAATGCCGTGAATGTCCATGGCAAGCCGATAGGGATTTTCGCGCACAATGGCGAGCGCATCCGCGCCATAGGCGCGGTAGATGCGTACAGCGTAGGCTGGCGTGATGCCGTGGGGCTGCAAAAAAAGCAGCAGGTCGCGCATGCCCCGGTGTTCAGACCAGGAGGTGCGGATGCGGTCAAGGCTCTTGCTGCCCACGCCGCGCACCTTGAGCAGACGCTCTGGCTCTTCATCAAGAATACGAATGGTATCCGTGCCAAAGGCCTCGACTATGCGCCCAGCCATTTCTTCGCCAACGCCCTTGATAAGGCCTGAGGCGAGATAGAGACGGATGCCCTCGCTGGTGGCGGGCAGCATTTCATCGGCGTTCTGAAACTCGATCTGACGGCCAAATCGGGGGTTGTTGACCCAACGGCCTGATACTTTGAGCTGCACGCCCGCTTGCGGGTTGACCATGTGCCCGATGCACGAAACAGGGTCGCGCGGGCGGGTGAGGCCAGCATTGCCGCTGCCGCTGTTCACGCTTGCAGGCAACAGACGCAGCACCGTGTAGCCGTTTTCTTCATTATGAAAGACAACGCGCTCCACCGTGCCGGTGAGTTCAACGGAATCGGGATCTTGTAAAAGGGGCAGGTTGCTCATGCACTCGCCTTGTCAGCAATCCTTGGGCTTGTTGCAGCCTTGCGCTGCCGCGACCACCAGAACCAGTCGCGCTGATCATCAGGTAGTTCCGGATTCTTTGCCTGGGCAACAGCGCAATTGAAAACATCAAGGCAACAGATATCAATTTTCTGGCCTTTGATGCGGCACAATTCATCATACAGGGCCTGAGGGTCGCGCCCCGCCAGGTCGGAAATATCAGTAACGCCAAGCAGGCGCAGGTCTTCAAGAGTTGCCGGGCCAACGGAACGCAGGGCGTTCAGGGCGTGTACGTCGGCCTTTTTGCTCACAGGCCCAGCCCCATGCGCTGCTGGAGCAGCAGGGCGTCTGCCAAGGCCAGAGCCGTCATGGCTTCCAGAACCGGGACAACGCGCGGGATGGCGGCAAGGTCGTGCCGCCCGCCAATGAGTACGGAGGCGGCATTGCCCTCCTTGTCCACGGTCTGCTGGGTAACGGCTATGGATGCGATGGGCTTGACCGCAGCGTGCATGACAATGGTCTGCCCGCTGGAAATGCCGCCCAATATGCCCCCTGCGTGGTTGGAAGCAAAGTTGGCCTTGCCGGGCTGCGCCGGGTCGGCGGGGAGCAGGGGGTCGTTGTTTTGCGAGCCATGCAACTTGGCCGCGCCAAAACCTTCGCCAACAGAAAAACCTTTGACTGCGCCAATGCTCATGATGGCGTGGGCCAGCACGGCCTCCAGCTTGTCAAACACGGGTTCGCCAAGGCCTGCGGGCACATTGCGCGCCTCAATGCGTACAATGCCACCCAGGGTGTCGCCCGCTTTGCGGGCAGCCAGCACCACCTGATCCCAGAGGGAGGGCATGGCCTCTGTAGCGGCGCAATAGGGACGATTGCGGGCATTGTCCAAATCAAGGGTTGCCCAGTCCTGCACAGCGGTACCGCCCAGTTCCACGCAGGCGGCCATGATTTTTACGCCACGGCGTTCAAGAATCTTGCGGGCAATAACGCCGCCAGCAACGCGGGCTGCGGTTTCGCGCCCAGAGGAGCGCCCGCCGCCGCGGTGGTCGCGTATGCCGTTGTACTTCTGAAAATATCCCCAGTCCGCATGGCCGGGGCGAAAAATTTCGGCCAGATTGCCGTAGTCGTGCGAGCGCTGGTCTTCGTTGGCGATGTAGAAGGCAATGGACGTGCCCGTGGTGACGCCCTCATACACGCCGGAGAGCAGGCGGACCGTGTCTGATTCCTTGCGCTTGGTGGCGGTGGGGCCCTGACCGGGTTTGCGGCGGTCAAGCTCGGCCTGAATGTCGGCCTCTGTCAGGGGCAGGCCCGCCGGGCAGCCGTCAATGATGCCGCCAAGGCCCACGCCGTGGGATTCGCCGAATGTTGTCAGCCGCAGGGCCTGTCCGAATGTATTGCCAGCCATGTGCTACCTCGCCTTCACTACAGCATTTTAAGTCGCTCACGTGGGCGTTTGTCAGCGCAAGGTATTGCGCCTGGGCCTTCGTGGCGGGGGTCTGCTTGAACAGACGCCGGACAGTTCCAGGGGGAAACTGCTCGGAATAGCGCCGGAGCGGCGCGGTCAAGTGCGTCAGTATAGGCAAGGGCGGGGCGGCTTGCAACTCGTGCGGGCGAACAGGATATTTTCCCGGAATTAAGGCGGTAAAACGTCTGTGGCCGGAATATGCGAACAAAAAGATATGGATAAAAAATGAGGTGCAGAAAATCCAGCAAGGAATTTCCTGCACCTCAAAAGGGCAAATACGCAGGCTCGCGCTACACCTTGGCGGCGGTGCGCAGGTCGGCTACGGCATCAGTCTTTTCCCAAGTGAATTCCGGCAGTTCGCGGCCAAAGTGACCGTAGCAGGAAGACTTCTGGTAGATGGGGCGCTTGAGATCAAGGCGCTTGCTGATGAAATAGGGGCGCAAGTCAAAGACTTCCCGCACGGCCTTGGTCAGCAGTTCGTCCGGCAGGTCGCTGGTGCCCTGCGAGGAAACAAGCACGCTGACGGGCTGGGCCACGCCGATGCAATAGGCGATCTGCACTTCGCACACAGGGGCGAGGCCAGCGGCAACAACGTTTTTGGCAATGTAGCGGCCCATGTACGCGCCGGAACGGTCAACCTTGGAAGGATCCTTGCCGGAGAACGCGCCGCCGCCGTGGTGACCGCTGCCGCCGTAGGTGTCCTGAATGATCTTGCGGCCTGTGAGGCCGCAGTCGCCCATGGGGCCACCCACCACAAAACGGCCCGTGGTGTTGATGAAGATTTCGCAGGCCTTTTCGTCAAAATAGCCGGAGGGTTCCAGGATGGGGCGAATGACATGCTTTTTCACGGCTTCGGCCACATCAGCCTGGCTGGCGTTGGCGCTGTGCTGGGTGGAGACCACCACGTTGTTGATGCGCACGGGCTTGCCGTCCTGATATTCAAAGGAAACCTGAGTCTTGCCGTCGGGACGGAAGATGTCCACGGTGCCGTCCTTGCGCACTTTCGCCAGCTGCTGCGAAAGCTGATGCGCCCAATAGATGGGGGCTGGCATAAGGGTGGAGGTTTCGTTGCAGGCATAGCCAAACATCATGCCCTGGTCGCCCGCGCCCTGATCTTCGGGCTTTTCGCGCAGTACGCCCTGCGCGATGTCGGGCGACTGGCGGCCAATGGCGTTGATAACAGCGCAGGTCTGCCAGTCAAAACCCATTTCTGAGCTATTGTAGCCAATACCCTTGATGGTTTCGCGCACCACATGGGGCAGGTCGGCGTAGCCGCTGGTGGTGATTTCGCCAGCGATAACAGCCATGCCCGTGGTCACCAGGGTTTCGCAGGCCACGTGGGCGTTGGCGTCCTGTGCCAGCAGGGTATCAAGGATGGCATCGGAAATCTGGTCGGCGACCTTGTCGGGGTGGCCTTCAGTTACAGATTCGGAAGTGAAAAAGTATTTGCCCTTGGTATGCATATGAATCTCCTTGGGCGCTCGCGTCAGTGCGGCGCGGGTTAGGGTCGCAACAGAATATTGTCGATAAGCCGGGCCTTGCCTATGCGCACGGCACAGGCCATGAGCGCCGGACCGGTGACTTCGGTGAGCGGAGTCATGGATTCCGGGTGAACAATACTGAGGTAGTCAAGCCGCCCCATGGGCAGAAATTCCGCCCAGCGCCGCAGCACAGCCTCGCGCAGCAGCTTGACGCTGGTTTCACCGCTCTGGGCCAGTTTTTGAGCGTAGAGCAGGGCTTTGCGGATCTCCGGAGCATGGGCGCGTTCGTCCGGGCTGAGGTAGACGTTGCGCGAGGAAAGAGCCAGGCCGTCAGCTTCACGCACGGTTTCGCGCGTTTCAATGCGCACCGGCACATCAAGGTCGCGCACCATGCGGCGCAAAATAGCCTGCTGCTGCCAATCCTTCTGCCCAAAAACGGCGACATCCGCGCCGGTCAGCATAAAGAGCTTGAGCACCACGGTGCATACGCCGCGAAAATGCACAGGCCGGGTGAGGCCGCACAGGCCTCGGGAAAGTTCGGGAACTTCCACCCAGGTGGCGTGGTCTTGCGCGTACATGGTTTCGGGCTGCGGCATAAAAAGCGCGTCCGCCCCATGATTGCGGGCTATGTCCGCATCGCGCTCGGCATTGCGGGGGTATGCTTCCAGATCCTCGCCGGGGCCAAACTGGGCAGGGTTGACAAAAAGGCTCACCACCAGGCGTTTGGCCTGCGTGCGGGCAAAGGCCATGAGGTCTTCGTGCCCCTGATGGTAGTAACCCATGGTAGGCACCAGAGCGATATCGTCTCCGGCGCGGTGCCAGGCCTTGCATTGGGCCGTCAACTCTTTGGGATTTGTGAATATCTGCATATCAAGGTATTGTGATATTGTTTGTGAAGGCTCTTTTATACACGTGAGGCAGCAGCTTGTAAAGAAAGACCTTTGCAAAAGCAGAAATGCTGGCGGGGTGGAAGGCTTGACCCTGGGTGTTGCTGTGGGCATAACAACCAACGGGGGTATTCATGCTGAAACCGTTTTATCAGGGCAAACTGGACACTTTTTGCGCAATTTATGCAGTGCTCAACGGCTTGCGGCTGACCCACACCATCAGGGTTCTCAAGGCGCGCGACATTCTTAATGAAACCCTGATGGGACTTGCGGCCTCGCCGGAAGCCTTCCGTGCCGTGCTGGAGCAGGAAACTGACTATTGCGGGCTGGTTGACGGCATGCTGCGTATCCAGAGCCGTTCCTTTCCGCTGGAAGTGCGCCAGCCCTTTACAGATGAGGACGACCCCTCTGTGGATCAGGTATGGGAATGCTGCCGCACATGGCTTGCGCCGGGCAGCGGCAGGGCTGTGATCTTCCGTTTTCTGCGTCACATCACCCCGGATGGCCCGCCTGTGAACCGGCACTGGACCACCGCCGACTCGCTGACCGGTGAGGTGCTGCATCTTTTTGACTGCAGCCACGAGGCAGAAGCCATCCTGAACGTGAACAAGGACAGCTTTGTGACCCGCGCGGACGACATTCGCGAAGGCAAGCTGCTGTATATCCAGCCGCATACCATCCGCCTGCTGCGTCTGCCGCTGTAAACGGGGCAAGCCCGCGGCCATGCATGCCAGGGCATGCCATGCATGATGAGGCAGCAGGTGCAGAACAGTTCTGCTGTAGTTTTACGGCTTGAATCAGTGTTGCCGGAGCGTGGGGGGAAGGCGTGGCGGGGAAAATCAGTATTCTTTAATGGGGGCTTCCGTGCTTATGGGCAGCCCCAGACGGATGGCGTCTTCCTTCAGCTGCGGATGCACCCAGAAGGCCTTTTCCTGCACGAAGCTGAGCACTTCAAACTCCGCCGTATCCACTGGCCTGGAATAATAGAAACCCTGGGCGCAGTTGCAACCGCTGTTGAGCAAGAAACGGGCGTGTTCCTTGGTTTCCACGCCTTCAGCCACAATGGACATATCAAGGTCGCGCGCCAGAGCGATGGTGTTGCGGGCCACAATCTGGCCGCGCTTGTTGGTGGTGCCGTCGCTGATGAAGGCCCGGTCAAGCTTGACCACATTGAAGGGCAGATCGCGCAATGTACTCAGCGATGAATAGCCTGTGCCGAAATCGTCCATGGAAAAAACAAATCCCGCGGCCCGCAGTTCGTTCATAAGGCGTTTCAGCCTTGGCTCATTGGCAAAAAAGGCACTCTCGGTCAGTTCCAGCTCAAGCATGTGGCGGGGCAGATTGTACTTGTTCAGGAGGCTGACGAGCTTGTTGGGCAAATCGTCGTCGTTAAAATGCAGACGCGACATGTTCACAGAGATGGGCATGGGTTCATACTGCTTGTCGAGCCATGTACGCAGGGTCTGGCAGGTCTGGTCCCAGATGTACGAGTCCAGCCGCACAATAAAGCCGTTGCGTTCAAACAAAGGAATAAAACGCCCGGGCAGGATAAGCCCGTCTGTGGGGTGCTGCCAGCGCACCAGCGCTTCTGCTCCCACAATGCGCCCGCTGGAAATCTGCACCTTGGGTTGCAGAAAAAGCCTGAACTGGTTTTTTTCCAGCGCTTCATACATCTGGTCAGTGATGTAGCTTTCATCGTGCAGGCGTTTGCGTAGGGCATCATCGTAAAAGGCAAAATTGACAATGTCGCTGCCCTTGACCGTCTTCTGCGCCAGATAGGCCCAGTCGCACAGGATGTGAGCCGGAGTGCGGGAGTTCTCCACAGGGCAGATGCCAAAGAACAGCTTGACCCGAAAGGTGTCGGAATAGTGATCCAGACGCAGAGAAAGGTTCTGGATGAACTGTAGCGTCCGCTCGGCGCCGCCTGTGAGGCAGACGGCAAAAACATCGGCGGTGAGCCGGGCAAAGATTTCCTTTTCAGATATGAGGCGCTGGCGGATCAGGCGGGCAATGCCCCGCAGCAGGCGGTTGCCCTCTTCAAGCCCAAAAGATTCGTTGATGGCCTTGAACCCGGCCACGTCAAAGCGCAATACGCAGTACTGCTCATTGGGCCGGTTTTTGATGAGCTTGTCTATTTTTTCAAAAAATGTCTGGGTGTTGAAAGCGCCTGTGAGTGGGTCGTGCTCTGCGCGCAGGCGCAGGGCCTGCTCGGTGCGCGTAGCTGCGTCCACGTCGTTGAGAGTGCCGATGTAGCGTTCTTCAGACTCCCCGTCGTCAAGCTTGGTGTAGGTGATCTTGCACCAGATGTACTGGCCGTCTCGACGGCGCAGGCGAATGGTCGTTTCGCCAGAGCGGATACCCAGGGCAAGGCGCGCCAGGCAGGTGTCAAAGGGCTCCATGTCGCCCGCGTAGAGAACATCATCTTCACGCCACACGTCAAAGGGATTGCGCCCGTCGTATTCGCCCGCCAGCAGTTCGGGAATCCTGTGGCTCAGGTAGGTCAGATCTGTGCCGCTCCATTCAAAAACCAGAGTGCGGGTGTGGTCCACCACTGCCTTGTAACGCAGGGCATCCAGCTTTTGCCGGCGCAGCATCTCGTTCTCATGGGCAATATCGGCTGCAATTTTGTGGTTTTCAATGTCTTCTGTGCAGACAATATAGGTCTGTTCCCCGCCGTATTGGGGGGCAGGAAAGGCAATAATACGCACCCATCGGTACAAGCCGTTGAGGGCTTTTTTGCGAATGTCTTCCGCAGCAAAAAGGGGAGTCTGCGCCAGCATCTGTTGCAGGCTGTCCTGAGAAAAAAAAGCCGCAAAACGCTGTGCATCGTCGGGGTGAATCCTCTCGGCAAGTTCGCGTTTGAACGTTTCGGCAAGGGGCTGATCCAGAGGCATGCGCGTAAAGTGACCTTCTCCGTGGTACAGTTCGCGGCAGGTATCCCTCTCAAAATCTATAAGCAATATGTCGCCGTAGACACTCTGCAAGGCATGGGAAAGGCAAATCTCCTGAGGAGATTCCGCAGGCGGCTTTTCCCCGGATTGGGTAGCCGATATGCTGAGGTTTGCAGGGTCCGCGTTTTTCATTTTTATGTTCCGCCGTGCGGCATTACATTTGTGTATTAGCCTGTTAGACAACTGATTAGATCTAGCATCTGTGTTATCGTTTTGCAAATTTGTCGGTCTGGGCACGTCCGGTTTGAAGAATGGGGACTGGCCTCAATGATGACAAGCGCCCCGCCCCTCTGTATTGTGCCCCCATGACACGAGCTATTTTTCCTAATTCCCTGAAAGTATGGTCGCTGAGCCTTGGCTGCCCCAAAAACCGCGTGGACAGTGAGCGCCTGCTCGGTTCGCTTGGGGTCGCCGTGCAGCATGTGGAACACATGGGCAAGGCGCGTCTGGTTTTCATCAATACCTGCGGATTCATCGACCCTGCCGTGCGTGAATCTGTTCGCGCGGTTGTGGACGCCATCCAGAGGCTTGAAAAGTGCAAGGTTAAGCCCCTGCTGGCTGTAGGCGGCTGCATGGTGGGGCGTTATGGCGCTGCCGATCTGGCAGCGGAACTGCCGGAAGTGGACGTGTGGCTGCCCACGGGTGATCTGCCGCGCTGGCCAGCCATGCTGGCAGCGGCCCTGGACCTGCCCGAGCCTCCTGCCCGTATCCCCGGCGGCGGCAGACTGCTTTCTACCGGCCCTTCGTACGCATGGCTCAAGGTGGGCGAGGGGTGCAGGCACAAGTGCGCGTTCTGCACCATTCCTTCCATCAGGGGCGGCCTTAAATCGCTTACCGCCGACGATATTGCCGATGAAGCCAGGGCTCTGCTGGCCCAGGGCGTGCGCGAGCTTGATCTTGTGGCGCAGGATCTGACCTCCTGGGGTGTTGATCTTGGGCTCAAGCACGGCCTGCCCAGCCTGCTTGAAAAGCTGGTGGGGCTTGAGGGCCTCGCCTGGCTGCGCCTGCTCTACCTGTACCCCACAGGCGTGACGCCGGAGCTTTTGCGTTTTATCAGAGATTGCGGCGCGCCTTTGCTGCCTTATCTGGATATTCCCCTGCAACACGCTCACCCTGATGTGCTGTCGCGCATGGGTCGGCCTTTTGCGGGCGACCCCCGGCGAGTACTGGATACCGTGCGCTCCGTGCTGCCCCATGCGGCTTTGCGCACGACCTTTATTGTTGGCTATCCTGGCGAAACGGAAGAGCATTTTGAAAGTCTGTGCCGTTTTGTAGAAGAAAGCCGTTTTCAGCACGTGGGTGTGTTTGCCTATCAGGCAGAAGATGGCACCGTGGCGGCAACATTGCCCGATCAGGTGCCGGATGAAGTCAAACAGTGGCGCAGGGATTCTCTTATGGAAATTCAGGCCGACATCAGCAACGAACTGCTCTCCGCGCAGGTGGGCAGCCGTATGCAGGTGCTGGTGGATGCCCCGCATCCCGACTGGCCGGGACTGCACAGCGGGCGTGTGTGGTTTCAGGCGCCGGAGGTGGACGGCATCACCTATGTGAGCGGGCCGGGCATTGCGCCCGGAGCGCTAGTGGAATGCGATATAGTGGAAAATACGGACTATGATCTGACCGCGCTGGCCTGAGCCTGCGCTAGCGCGCCCATACTGGCCCCGCCGGAAAAGACGTCTCCGCAGCAAAATATCCCCGAAGGGCGAACCCTTCGGGGATATTTTGGGATACGTGCTAAAGCACGCCCTCAACCAGCGTTAACCCTGGATAAGCTGCATGGCCATCTTGGGCATGCTGTTGGCCTGCGAGAGCATGGCCACAGACGACTGGGTGAGGATCTGGTTGCGGACAAACTGCGTCATTTCCGTGGCCACGTCCACGTCGGAAATGCGGGATTCGGCCGCCTGCAAGTTTTCAGCCTGGGTGGTGAGGTTGGAGACGGTGTTCTCCAGGCGGTTCTGCAACGCGCCCAGATGTGCACGGATCTTGTCCTTGGAAACCACCGCGTTGGTGATGGCCACCAGGGCCTTCTGCGCCGCTTCCTGGGTGGAGATGGTCGCACCGGCCCGTCCGGCGGTCGTCTCATTGCCTACACCAAGGGCCGAGGCAGTGCTCGTGCCGATCTGGATGTAGTAATAGTCTTCCGCCGAGTCGTTGGCAGTACCAAAGTGGATCTTCATCTTGCCGGTGGAGGTCATCGTGGAGCCAGTGTGCGTGTCACCGGACAGATTGCCGTCCAGCAGGTGGATGCCGTTGAAGTCCGTGGCGTTGGCGATTCGGGTAATTTCCGAAGCCATGGCCTGGTACTCCGATTCGATCATCAAGCGCTGGGTGGAGTCATAGGTACCGGTGGAAGCCTGTTCAGCCAGTTCCTTCATACGGGTCAGCTTTTCGTCGATGACGCCCAGGGCGCCGTCGGCGGTCTGAATGAGGGAAATGGCATCGTTGGCATTACGCACGCCCTGTTGCAATGCCTTGACATCCGTACGCATCAATTCGCGAATGGCGAGGCCGGCGGCATCGTCAGCAGCGGAGTTCACGCGCAGGCCTGTGGACAGACGTTGGGTCGAAGTCTTCAGGTCGTTGTAGTGCGAGGTCAAGGTGTTGGCAACATTGGAAGCCATTGAGTTGTTATTGATATACATGACATTCCTCCATGAATGTTCTGTCTGCCCGGCGGCGCACTATGCGCGCCCGCGTCCATGCGGGCTGCCGCCGTTCATCCCGCAAGGAGCGGGGAAAGAGTTACCAAAAGCCAGGCTGGTATCGGCAGAGCCGACCTGGGCTGGCAGCCTTAAACGACAGGCGCTGTTGCCCTTCTGATTCGTGGCTTCAGAGAAGGCAATATTTGCCTGAAAACCTGCACTCCGTTTACAGCAGGATTCATGCCAGAGATCGCAGATATATGCGTCAATAAGCTGGCGGCTGGTGCGCCAATGGCGAAATGTTGCGGCCCGCACAGAAAAAAATATACAAATATCTCTATGATGCGAATTTTTGAGGTATGCTGCTGCGGCAAATATTTTTTGCCTGCCCACGGCTATCCTGCGTAAGGAAAGCCAAGGCAAAACAGGTGGGACATCGCATTGTTTTTTGAACAAGCGCAGAAATGTTGACGGGGCAGGCGCGCAAGAGGCCGTCGCGCAAGAGTGGAAATGGGGAAAAGGAAGGACTGTGCGTGCTGAAAAACTGCTGGGGCTGCTGTGCCAGTGCGGTATTTTCCGAAGCTCAGAAGATAGCAGGGCGTAAAAAAGCCGGGTCGCGTACGACCCGGCTTTCATCAGAAACGTGTTGGTTATGGCCTTAAAGCTCTCCCCAGCCTCTTGGCCGGTCCTGGGCTATTGCCCTCCACCACCTGGTTTTGCCACTAACCGGAAATCAGGTTCAAGGCCAGCTTGGGCATGCTGTTGGCCTGCGAGAGCATAGCCACAGACGACTGGGTAAGAATTTGGTTGCGGACGAACTTCGTCATTTCCGTGGCCACATCCACGTCAGAAATGCGGGATTCCGCCGCCTGCAGATTTTCGGCCTGCGTGCTCAGATTGGAGATGGTGTTTTCCAGCCGGTTTTGCAGCGCGCCCAGGTGCGCCCGGATCTTGTCCTTGGAGACCACGGCGTTTGTGATGGCTACAAGAGCCTTCTGCGCCGCTTCCTGAGTCGATACCGATCTGCCGGCAGCAGTGGTGGCAGCCTGATTGCCTACACCAAGAGCAGAGGCAGTACTCGTGCCGATCTGGATGTAGTAGTAGTCTTCCGCCGAATCGTTGGCTGTGCCAAAGTGTACCTTCAGCTTGCCAGTGCTGGACATGGTGCTGCCTGTGTGCGTGTCGCTCGACAGGTTGCCGTCCAGCAGATGGATGCCGTTGAAGTCCGTGGCGTTGGCGATTCGGGTAATTTCCGAAGCCATGGCCTGGTACTCCGATTCAATCATCAGGCGCTGGGTGGAGTCATAGGTACCGGTGGCGGCCTGTTCGGCCAGTTCCTTCATGCGGGTCAGCTTTTCGTCGATGATGCCCAAGGCGCCGTCGGCGGTCTGAATGAGGGAAATGGCGTCATTGGCGTTACGCACGCCCTGTTGCAGGGCGGCGATATCGGTACGCATGAGTTCGCGAATGGCCAGACCGGCGGCATCGTCCGCAGCGGAATTGATGCGCAGGCCGGATGACAGCCGCGAGGTAGAGGTTTTCAGGTCGCTGTAGTGCGAGGCCAGATTGTTGCCTACTTGCGAGGCCATGGTATTATGATTGATATACATACATTCCTCCATGAATGCTGTATGTCACAGGCGGCGCGAAATGCCGACGCGTCCTTGCGTGCTACCACCTTTTGTCCACTTAATCGGCGCAACGGCAAAAAGTATTAGGGCTCGGCGCAAATGGCGAGTTCTGGTGAGATGCCTGTAAAGCCTTGCGTAGAGCCAGTTTTGTTAGCCAAGGCTTAAAGCGTGGCAAAGAAAAGAGGAAAAATTTTCCCATGCTGGCGAGTGGTGAGCAGAATTTGCCTGGGGTCACGCACGTCAAATCTGGGGTTGAGAAAGGCCCAAAAGGGACAGAGTGAAGCATGCGCTGCGACAGGGGCTGTCAAAACGGGCGAACAAAAGCAGAGCGCGGCGGGGATTGCAACCCGCCGCGCTTGTAATTCATGCCCATCCCTGCCCGGCAGGGCAAGGCGCGGTCTTTATCAGCAGTCCTTGCCCACCATGCGAAGCAGGCGCAGCAACTGGTTGGTGAAGCCGGATTCGTTGTCGTACCAGATGAGCAGTTTGACCATCGTGCCGTCAAGCACCTGGGTGGAAAGCGCATCCACCACGCCGCCGAAGGTGCTGCCCTTGTAGTCTATGGACACCAGCGGTTCTTCGGAATAGCCCATGTTTTCGGCCAGAGCGCCCTTGCTGGCAGCCTGAAGGGCCGCATTGACAGCGGCGGCATCACAGGCTTTTTCCACTTCACAGGTCAGGTCGACCAGCGAGCAGTCAAAGGTGGGAATACGCACCGACATGCCGTTGAGCTTGCCTTCCAGTTCCGGCATGACCTGCCCCACAGCCTTGGCGGCGCCCGTGCTTGAAGGCACCATGGACACGGCTGCGGCGCGGCCGCGACGCCAGTCCTTGTGGGTGCCGTCCAGGATGCGCTGGCTCATGGTGTAGGAGTGGATGGTGGTCATGAGGCCATGGCGGAAGCCAAAGGTTTCGTGCAGCACCTTGACCGCAGGAGCCAGGCAGTTTGTGGTGCAGGACGCGGCAGAAATGACGCTGTGCTTTGCGCCATCATAAGTGCCGTGGTTCACGCCCATAACAATCATGGCGTCCACATCCTTGCCGGGGGCGGAGATCACAACCTTTTTCGCGCCACATGCCAGGTGCTGGGCAAGGCCTTCCCTGTCCTTGATGGTGCCAGTGGTTTCCACGGCCAGGGTTACGCCAAGGCGTTCCCATTCCCATTCGCCAGCCTTGCAGCGGGTAACGGTGATATGGCGGCCATTGACGATGATGCCGTTTTCATCGTGATCAACAGTGCCCTGAAAGGTTCCGTAAGTGGAATCATACTTGAAAAGATAGGCCAGCGCGGCGTTGTCCGCACGGGCGTTGATGGCGGCGATCTGAATCTCTTTGTCGTCGGCCATAAGACGCAGCAGATACCGACCAATGCGGCCAAAGCCGTTCATTCCAACTTTCACGGGCATGATTCGCGCTCCTTGGGGCGTAGGGATTAGGCTTTATTTGAAGATCCCATGACATTGCGGATCTTGTGGGCCACCATGTTTTTGACGGCATCGCGAGCGGGGGTGAGATAGGCGCGCGGGTCAAACTGGTCGGGGTGTTCGGCAAGATACTGACGGATGGATGCGGTGACGGCCAGGCGGATGTCCGTATCCACATTGATTTTGCACACGTTCATGCCCGCAGCCTTGCGCAGCATGTCTTCGGGTACGCCCTTGGCTCCGCCAACCTGGCCGCCATACTGGTTGCACTGGCTTACAAATTCCTGCGGTACGCTGGACGCGCCGTGCAGCACCAGGGGGTAATTCGGCAGCTTGTCGCCAATGCGGGCCAGACGGTCAAAATCAAGCTTGGCTTCGCCCTTGAATTTGTACGCGCCGTGGCTTGTGCCGATGGCAACGGCCAGCGAATCGCAGCCCGTGCGGTTTACAAATTCCACGGCTTCATCGGGGTCGGTGTAGACGTGTTCGGCAGACTGCACATGTTCCTCAATGCCAGCCAGCTTGCCCAGCTCGGCCTCAACCCATACGCCCCGGGGGTGGGCATAGTCCACCACCTGCTTGGTCAGGGCTATGTTCTCTTCAAACGACAGGTGCGAACCATCAATCATGACCGAAGTGAAGCCGCCGTCAATGCAGTCGCGGCACATTTCAAAACTGGGGCCGTGGTCGAGGTGCACCACCACGGGAATAGAAGGGTCAAGCGCAAGCGCCGCTTCCACAAGCTTCATGATGTATATCTGCCCGGCATACTTGCGCGCGCCCGAAGACACCTGAAGGATGACCGGCGATTTTTCCTCGGAGGCCGCGCTCATGATGCCCTGGATGATTTCCATGTTGTTGACGTTGAACGCGCCAATGGCATACCCGCCAGCATAGGCGGCAGCGAACATTTCTTTGGGATTGATAAGAGGCATGATTTCCTCCAGAGGGGTCTGGCATTAAGGACGGTCAAAAAAGCATAAGTCGCCCGGAAATGACAAGTCTGCACATACACCAATTCCCCGTAAAGGGGAATGCCTGCCGCGCGGGAAACGGGCTTACTTTGCAGTTCTTCCGGCGGGCGCAGTGCCCGGGCAAACGCAAAACATATTTTGTATGCCCGAGCGCGCCTGTAGCCCACATGTGGCGGCGGCGTCAAGAGGGTTCGGCTGATCCCTTATGTTTCCGGCAGGTTGCCGAAGGCCTTGGGGCAGTGCGCGCTAGCCGAGCTTCATGCCTGCCAGCGCGTTCAGGCCAGCCTGATCGGTAAAATCAAAGCGCAGGGGTGTAAGGGTAATGTATCCCCGGTTGAGCATGTCTTTGTCCGAATCTGGTTCAATGGTTTCCGCAGGGATTTCGCCCTCAAGCCACCAGTAGGGCGCGCCGCGCGGGTCAAGGCGCTCCGAGTAGGTGTTTACCCACACGGCGCTGGTTTGCGGGCAGACGCGCAGGCCTTTGACCTCGTCCAGCGGGCAGGCAGGATAGTTGACGTTGACCACCCTGCGGCGGCCCAGCTGCGACCAGTCGATGCGCTCGGCCAGCGCCACCAGATGTCGGGCCTGCGGCAGAAGGTCGCCGTTTTTGACCTTGTAGCAGTCGTGCGAAACAGCGATGCTCGGCAGATCTTCGTGGGCCGCCTCCGTGGCAGCGCCCACCGTGCCGGAATACAGAATGTCCGGGCCAACGTTGGGCCCGGCGTTGATGCCCGAAATGACCATGTCGGGCTTTTTGGGCAGGAGTTGCCCGAGGGCCAGTTTGACGCAGTCCGTGGGTGTGCCGTAAATACCCAGACCCTTGAAGTTGGGTTCTTCAAAATCCATGGCGCGTACAGGTTCAAATACGGTCAGCGAGTGGCCCACGCCAGATTGCTGGGTCATGGGGGCCACCACATGCACGGTATGCCCTGCTTCAAGCAGGGCGGCGTAAAGCGCGCGCAGGCCGCGTGCGCGGATGCCATCATCGTTGGTCAGAAGAACGTCCATTTGACAATACCTCGGAAAGAAGGGAAATTCGGCCTAAGGCCCGCGTGGTTTCAGTGTTTTGCGCGGCCCTGCCATTTTTGGAAGTTCCGCGTCAGGGGCCATGCCCGCGTGGAAAACTGCATATGCCCGGCGCAGAGGCGCGCCGCTGGAACGATATATGGAAAAAGGTTGTTACGTCAAAGAGATTGGCCCCGCCTCGGAGGCGCGCGGCATATTCGTGGTTACGCAGGCGGCGCAGGGACAGTCGCGCAACGGCCCGTACTGGCGGCTTACCCTGGCTGATGCCAGCGGCAGCCTTGAAGCCAAGATATGGCATCCGCTGAGCGCGGAGTTCAGCGAAATCGCGGCGGGGACCCTTGTGTGGGCCGAAGGGCGCGCGGGGCTGTACCGCGATCAGGTGCAGCTCACGGTGGAGCAGATGCGCTTTCTTTCCGATGAGGAATGCGCTGCTGTGGACCATGCGGCCCTTATGCCCGCCAGCCCCTTTCCGCTGGATGAAATGCTGGATGAACTGCTTGACCTCATCAAAAAGGAATTTGTCCACGCGCCCTGGCGCAAGCTGGTGCAGGGATTTTTTAACAATGACGAGATGCGCGCCGCCTTTAGGGTCTGCCCGGCGGCCAAGGGGGTGCACCACGCCTATGTGGGCGGGCTGCTTGAACATACCCTGAGCGTATTCAAGCTCTGTCGGCGCATTGCCGACCATTATCCGGAACTTGACCGGCAGACTTTTCTTGCGGGAGCGCTGTTTCACGATATTGGCAAACTGCGCGAATTTTCTGGCGGTATCGCCAATGACTACACTGATGAGGGCCGCCTGCTGGGGCACCTCATGCTGGGCATTGAAATGCTGGAGCCGTACCTGGCTAAATCCGGTCTGGAAGAGCCGTTGCAGCGGCATCTGAAACACCTGATCTTGAGCCACCATGGCGAGCTGGAGTTCGGTGCGGTGCGCGTGCCGCATACGCCGGAAGCCATGGCCCTGCACTATGCCGACAACCTGGACGCCAAGATGGCCCAGTGCCGTGGCCTGTTTGCCCAGATAGAGGGCGAAGGCGAGGCCTGGACACCCTGGCAGGCTACGCTGGGGCGACCCGTGCACCGGGCCGCGCGTACGCCGGACAAAGCCGCCCCTGCAACCCGCAAAAAAGCGGTGAAAGAAGAATGTTTATCTCTTTTGAAGGTATAGAAGGCGCGGGCAAGTCCACGGCCATCAACTATCTTGCGGGTTTTTTGCAGGAAAACGGCCACGACCCCCTGTGTACGCGTGAGCCGGGGGGCTGTGCACTTGGGCGCAGCCTGCGCTCCATACTGCTTGATGCCCGCACGCGCGAACTCTCCAGCAGGGCGGAGCTTTTTCTGTTTCTTGCCGACAGGGCGCAACACGTGGCGGAGATCATCCGGCCTGCGCTGGAAGCAGGGCAGACCGTACTGTGCGACCGTTACACCGATTCCACGCTGGCCTATCAGGGGCACGGACGCGGGCTTGATACGGAATATCTGCAACGGCTCAATCAGGCGGCCACGGGTGGTCTGCAACCGGAGCTGACCCTGCTGCTGGATCTGCCGGTGCGTTGCGGCCTCATGCGCGCTGGCGAGCGGAACAGACTGGAAGGTCTGGTGGTTTCAGAAGGCCGTTTTGACGCGGAGAGCCTTGATTTTCATGAGCGGGTGCGTCAGGGCTACAGGGTTCTGGCCGAGGAAGAACCCGAGCGCTTTGCCATCATTGACGCCTCGCAGCCGCCGGAAGACGTGGTTTTGCAGTGCCGTTCCGCCATTGAGTCCCACTTGCGGCAGCGCGGTTGGGGATTGGAATAGTTTTTTGCGGCGAGAGCCGCTTTCCGGGCCTTTGCAATTTTGCCGGTTCAGCCTGCCATGCAGGCTTTTGGCGTGTTCCAGGCGCCACCAAGGAGAATATATGTACGAATGTTATACAGTTGAAGTTGAAGGCGCGGGCGTGCGTTTTGCCCCCCGTGAAGGCAAGGAACTTGCCTATCTGCCGGGTCAGCCGCCCAAGGGCTACACCCTTATCAACGTCATAGGCGATCCCGGTTTGCTGCACTGCGCCGTTTTTCGCAAGGATGGCGGTGCTGGCGGCTTTTTTGCCCTGCACGATACTGAAGGCGTGCTTTTTATGGCCGTGGCCGAAAGCAATCTGGCCTACGGCATGGGCCTTGCGCACATGGGCCGTATGGTGACGTATGCCCGTTACGGGGCAGATATTTTTGAAGAACTTGGCGAAGGTGATGACTGAAAAAACACTGCCACCCATGGTGGCGGCCCGCAGTCTTGGCGTGGTGTTTTTCCCTGCCTTTGACTGGGCCATTTCTGCAACACACCCGGAACGGGAAGAGCGTCTGCTCTATACACGCGACCAGCTGCTTGAAGAAGGGCTGTTCGACATCCCCGGCATTACGGAATACCGCCCCGCCTTTGCCACGCATGCCCAGCTTGAGCGCGCGCACTTCTGCCTGCCTTCGGCTGCGGCGGTGAGCACGGATTCACATCTGGCTTCGGCGGGCGGGGCCATCCGCGCGGCCCGGCTGGTGTTTGAGGGGCGCGAACAGCGGGCCTTTGCACTGGTGCGGCCCCCGGGCCACCATGCCATGCGTGTGGTGCATGGCAACCGAGGCTTCTGCAATATCAATAACGAAGCCGTCATGGTGGAGTATATCCGCGATCATTATCCACGCCCCGACGGCCGCCCCCTGCGTATCGCCATTGTGGATACGGACGTGCACCACGGCGACGGCAGCCAGGATATTTTCTGGAACGACCCGCATACCCTGTTCATTTCCCTGCATCAGGACGGGCGCACCCTGTACCCCGGATCGGGTTTCCCGCAGGAATGCGGCGGTCCCGGCGCGCTTGGGCGCACCATCAACATCCCTCTGCCGCCCGAAACCTCGGACGAGGGCTATCTGTACGCCATAGAACATGCGGTGTTGCCCATTCTGGAAGATTTCAAGCCTGACCTGATCATCAATTCCGCCGGGCAGGACAATCACTTCACTGACCCCCTTGCCAACATGAAGCTTTCGGCGCAGGGCTACGCGGCGCTCAATGCGGCCCTGCAACCGCATATCGCCGTACTTGAAGGCGGCTACTCCATACGCGGGGCATTGCCCTACGTGAACCTGGGCATCTGTCTTGCCTTGGCCGGGCTGGACGCCGCGGATATCCGCGAGCCGGGCTGGACGCCAGAAGCCACGCGTCAGCGGCCGCAAGTGGGGGAATACATCGCCAGATTGTGCGGGCAGATCCGCGATGTGTATTTTCATCCCCCGGCGCAGCCCACGGAAGGCGAGGAAGAAAACGGCTGGTGGGTGCGCCGAAAGCACATCTTTTACGATACGGACAACCTGCGCGAAGGGCAGACGGAAGCCTGGCGGCTGTGCAGCGATTGCTCGGGGCTGGGGCGCATTGAGACCGCCTCGGAACGGGTGCCCCGCTCCCTGTGCATACTGGTGCCGCGCCACGCCTGCCCGCAGTGCAGGAGCCAGGGGCTGGAGCTTGCCGCACAGGCGCGCAAAAGCGGGCGTTACGCCCATGTGCGCCTGCTGGATGGCGATGCGGCAGATCCGGGCCCTGCGGCCAAAAGTGAGAAATAAGGCAGAGTTGACGGTTTTTGCACCGCGACCTGTTGACGCCGGAACTTTCCTGGGCCATAAGGCCCATTCCGCGCGTAACGTAACGGCACTGTCACCCCGTGCGGGCATCATGTTTTCCGGCCCGGGTCATGCGGCCCGGCAACCCTGCGCCCACGGGCGCAATATATGAAAATGGCGGCGCGGCCATGCCGCGCAGTGGTATACCTCTTCCACCACGGAGAAGGAACATGTCTCATATTCTGATTATTGGCGCGGGCGGCGTAGGCAGCGTTGTGGTGCACAAGTGTGCGCAGGTACTCAAGGAAGGCGGATTCTCAAAGGTAACGCTGGCAAGCCGCACCCTTTCCCGCTGCGATGCCATTGCGCAGAGCGTCAAGACGCGCCTTGGCGTCGAGGTTGCCACCGCTCAGGTGGACGCGGACAACGTGCCCGAGCTGTGTTCCCTCATCCGGCAGGTCAAGCCCGATGTGGTCTGCAACGTGGCCCTGCCGTATCAGGATCTGCACATTATGGACGCCTGCCTTGAATGCGGCGTGCATTACGTGGACACCGCCAACTACGAGCCGCTGGACACCGCCAAGTTTGAATACAAGTGGCAGTGGGCCTACCAGGACCGCTTCCGCGAGGCAGGGCTGACAGCCCTGCTCGGTTCCGGCTTTGACCCCGGCGTCACCAACGTGTACGCGGCCTGGGCGCTCAAGCATCAGCTGGACGAAGTGCACGTGCTCGACATCATCGACTGTAATGCGGGCGATCATGGCCAGCCCTTTGCCACCAACTTCAATCCTGAAATCAATATCCGCGAGGTCACGGCGCGCGGGCGGTACTGGGAACGCGGCGAGTGGGTGGAAACCGACCCCCTGTCCTGGTCCATGAATTTTGATTTCCCTGACGGCATCGGCTCCAAAAAATGTTTCCTCATGTATCATGAAGAGCTGGAATCACTGGTGCAGAACCTCAAGGGTATCCGCCGCGCCCGCTTCTGGATGACGTTTTCAGAGAATTATCTCAACCACCTCAAGGTGCTTGGCAACGTGGGCATGACCCGCATCGACCCTGTGAAATTCCAGGGGCAGGACATTGTGCCCATCCAGTTCCTTGCCAAGCTGCTGCCCGACCCGGCCTCCCTCGGCCCCCTGACCAAGGGCAAGACCTGCATTGGTGACCTCATGCGCGGCGTCAAGGACGGCAAGGAAAAGACCGTTTACGTGTACAACATCTGCAACCACGAAGAATGTTATGCGGAGGTGGGCTCCCAGGCCATTTCGTACACCACGGGCGTGCCCGCCATGATCGGTACGAAGATGGTGGCTCAGGGCTTGTGGCGCAAACCCGGCGTGTGGAACATGGAACAGTTTGATCCCGATCCCTTCATGAGGGATCTCAACGTCTACGGTCTGCCCTGGCAGTGCCTGGACGTGACCGGCAAATTCTAGTCAATACGTTGGTTTGATTGTTGCAAGGACTCCGGTGTCTGCTCAGGCAGGCCCGGAGTTTTTGTTTGCTGCCGGAGACCCACGGCTTGCCAGCTCGTGGGGACACAGATAAAAAATATCGGATATTCAAAATTGTGCACGGGCGCGGGCTGTGTTTTTCCGCTTCCGCAGTGTATTTTGAATGCCCAGCTGCGCCCGCAAGGACAGTTGCAGCTGGCACGCTCACAGGGTGAATAGTATAAGGCATAGTCAGTGATCATAAGAGCTGCCTGTATTCTTTTTCTGAGTATATCGTGCGCGGGCATGCTCTATGCTGTTTGCTATTCGTCCAGAATAGCGCGCTCAAACGGGTATGCGGCCTTTTTGTTTTTGTTCATGTCTATTTTCATGTACACGGTCGGGTACATTTTCGAGCTTGCATCAAGCACGCCTGAAACAATCTATCTTTCCTTAAAAATTGAATACCTGGGGGCACCGCTCATCGCAGTGTTCTGGTTTCTTTTTGCCGTTTATTACAATAACTATTCAATAAAGAGCAAGGCTGTGATGGCCCTGCTGTTTGTGGTGCCGCTGACGACTATTGCGATGCTCTACACCAATGAGTATCACCATCTCCATTATAAAACCTTTGCAGTAGATGCCAGCGGCCTCTTCCCTGTGGCGGTAACGCAGAAAGGCTGGTGGTATTATGTTGATTTTGTTTACAAGATGCTGGTTGCCTTTGCCGGGCTGGCCTTATTTGCCTTCTCCTACGGCAAAGCAACGGGCTATCGCAGGCGGCAGGCAAAAACCATCTTTATTGGCGCGTTGAGCCTCTGGATAGGCAATTTTTTGCAGACTCTTGGCTTTGCGCCCTACGGCATTGACATTGAGCCCTTCATTCTCTCGGCGGCCCTGCCGCTGAGCGGCTTTGCCATGTCCCGTCTGCGCATGTTCGACCTCGTGCCCATAGCGCGCGACAAGGTCTTCAAGACCATGAGCGCCAGCGTGCTGGTGCTGGACGACAAGCTGCGCGTGGTGGATTTCAACGACAGCGCCGTGTCCATTCTTCCGGCCCTGTCAGAGGATGCTGTGGGGCTGGCTGTCAGGGATGTGTTTCCTGAACAAAGTTCTCTTGATGTGGCGGCGCTTGTGCAGAATGAGGAAATGGAGATTGCTTTGCCGGTTGCGGGTGGGCTGCGTTTTTACAAGGCTTCCTGCGCCAGGGTTGGCGCGTCTGAAAAAGATTCCGGCCTCATTGTCTCCTTGTACGACATGACCGAGAGCAAGGAACTGCTTGAAAAAATGCAGCGTATCGCGTCACAGGACGCGCTGACCCAGGTGTTCAGCCGCTGGTTTTTTATGGAGGCCTTTCAGCGCGAGATTGACCGCTGCCGGGAGGCTGGCGGCAAGCTCGGTTTTATGCTGCTGGACATCGACCATTTCAAACGCGTCAACGATGAATATGGGCATATGGCGGGCGACAAAGTCCTGCGTGGCGTCACGTCAGCTCTGAAAGACACGCTTGGCCACAAAGCCTTGCTTGGCCGCTATGGCGGCGAGGAATTTTCTGTACTGCTGTCCGGTATGGGGCAGGATGAGAACGTGGCGCTCGCTGAGCGGTTGCGGCAGGTTGCGGCCATGATGGAGGTGTCATTCAACGGCACTGTCATAAATGTGACAATTAGCGTTGGCGTTGCCGCCGCAGTATTTGAACCGGGTGCTCCGCAGGGCATGGAAAGCACTCAAATCTGCGATGCCCTTATTCTGGCGGCAGATACAGCCCTGTACCGCGCCAAACAGGAGGGACGCAACAGGGTGTGCTCTGTTGGCCTTGCGTACGGTGCAGAGGCGTCTGTGTAATCAATCTGCCTGTCTGTTCGCTGCCTCAGCAACAACCGGCAAAACCATAAATGCCCGCAAGTTAAGCTTGCGGGCATTTATGGTTTTGTGATGTGCGTACCGTGGGTTTCCACTGCGAATCAAAGCAATGGACAAAATACAGCGCAAGAACCAGCCCTGTTGTCAAGGCTACTACGCTAGGCGTATTTGCGGCTAATTTCGTCCCCGGCTTTTTCCACTTCTTCGCGCATTTTGGCGCGGGCTTCGGCAATGCGTTCGTTAAGCGCAGGGTCGGACACGGCCAGAATCTGGGCGGCCAGCCATGCGGCATTACGTGCGCCAGCCTTGTCGGTGGCAACGGTGGCGACCGGGAATCCGGGAGGCATCTGCACAGTGGCAAAAAGCGCGTCCATACCGCACAGGGCGGCGCTGGAAACAGGAATACCAATCACTGGGCGCGTGGTGCGGGCGGCCACGGCTCCAGCCAGATGCGCGGCCATGCCTGCGGCGCAAATAAACACGCTCGTGCCTTCGGCTTCGTACTGGCTCACCAGTTTTTCGGTGCGCTCAGGGGTTCGATGCGCGGAACTGACGGTGATAGCGCAGCTCACGCCAAGGCTTTTCAGAACGTCTACGCAGGGGCTGACCTTTTCTTCGTCAGACTTTGACCCCATCAAAATGACTACTTGCGGCATAGTCTTCCTTCCTGTGGTGCGGCGCAGAGCGCCGGAATATCCTTGCAAAATCAGTTTGTTGCTATTTTCCGGCCAGACGGCGGATGCCTTTTTCGCCAATGTCGGTGCGATGAAAACCATCCTGCATGCGCACCTTGGCCACACCGGCATAGGCGGCCTTTTGCGCGTCAGCCAGGCTGTCGCCCAACGCGGTGACGCACAAAACACGCCCGCCGTTGGAAACGAGCGACCCGTCCTTAACCGCAGTGCCGCTGTGAAAAACCTTTACGCCGGGTACGCTGTCCGCGTCTTCAATACCTTCGATGGACAAACCCTTGGCGTAGGAGCCGGGATACCCCTTGGCGGTGATCACAACCCCAAGCGCGGTCTGGCTGGTCTGGCCGAGGCTTACCGGGTCAAGCTTGCCGCGTACAGCGTCCAGCATGATGGCTGGCAGGTCGCCGTCAAGGCGCATGAGCAGGGGCTGACATTCCGGGTCACCAAAGCGCACGTTGTATTCCAGCACCTTGGGGCCATCGGCGGTCATCATCAGGCCCGCGTACAGCACGCCCACAAAGGGATGTCCGTCCTTGGCAAGCTCGCGCAGGATGGGCCGCACCGTGAGGTCGGCCATTTCTTCAAGCATGCTGTCGGGCAGCACCGGGGCGGGGCTGTAAGCGCCCATGCCGCCGGTATTGGGGCCTTCGTCGTTGTCGAACACTCGCTTGTGATCCTGAGCCGAGGGCAGGGGAACCGCCCGGGTGCCGTCGCATACGCAGAGGAAGGAGGCTTCTTCGCCCACAAGGCATTCTTCCACCACCACAAGGTTGCCAGCATCGCCAAAGGCGCGCTCGGTCATGATCTCGTCAATGGCGTCCAGGGCTTCCTGCACGGTCTGGGCGATGATGACGCCCTTGCCCGCGGCGAGGCCGTCCGCCTTGATGACCAGAGGAGCGCCCACCTTGTTGATGTGGTCGCGGGCCGCCTGCGCATCGCTGAACACTTCGCAATGGGCGGTGGGCACTTTGGCGCGGTTCATGATTTCCTTGGCAAAGGCCTTGCTGCCTTCAAGGCGTGCGCCATAGGCATCCGGCCCAAAGCTGGGAATGCCAGCTTCGCGCATGCGGTCAACAATGCCCAGTGTCAGGGGCAGTTCGGGGCCCGGAATCACCAGGTCTATGTGCTCCTTGCGCGCAAAGGCCAGCAACCCGTCCAGGTCGTCCACAGCCACAGGCACGTTAACGGCCCCTTCGCTGCTGGTGCCGCCGTTGCCGGGCGCAACAAAAATGGCGCTGACTTCGGGGCTTTGCAGAATTTTCCAAACCAGGGCGTGTTCGCGGCCACCGGAGCCGATCACAAGGATGCGCATGCTGTCTCCTTACTCCAAAAACTTTTCCGTTTCAGTAAGCTGGTTATAAAGCGGCAAAACCCCAGTGGGTTTTGCCGCTTTAAATTGGCTATTGCCAGAGCCGCGGCAGGGCCGTTGCTCCATATCCGCAGCTCTGCGCCGCAGATAAAAACGGCCCCTCGCGTTGGCGAAGGGCCGTTTACCCCGCTAGTTGGGGCTTACTTCAAAGTCGCTCAAGTCCGCAGGCACGTTAGGATTGGTGGCCGAAACGTCCAGGGGGTAGGCGGTAATCATGCACTGACGGCTGCCGATGCCGAGATCGGGGGAGGTGTTGAGGCCCACCACCAGATCAAGGATGCCATCGTTGTTCACGTCAGCCAGGTCAATTTCCGCAACAGAACCACGGATGCGGCGGGTCTTCCACTTGAGGCCAAGGCCCACGCCGTCCCAGTACAGGGCATGAACTTCGCCCTGGGGGAAGAAACGGTAACGGTCAAAGAACTGCGCCGCAGTGGATATGGGCTTGTTGACCAGCAGCGTGTAGTCGCCGGTATTGCCGATATCGGCAGCGATGAGGCGCATGGGGGCGTAGTACTTGCTGGGCAACTGGTAGGTTTTGTCCACGCCCAGACCGGGCATGCCCTTGTAGTGATCCATACCCGTAGCAGAGCCGGAATAACGTTCCATGGTGGTGTAAATCAGGCTGTTGCCGTGGCCCTGGAAGAGCTTGATGCGCTCATCGTCGGTCAGCATGACAAGCTGTTCACCCTTGCCGTTCTTGCCGGCGGGCATCCACACGCAGTTGAACACAGTGGCGCCGGTGGGCAGGTCAAGACGGGTGCCAAGCGTAAACTTGCCGTCCTGCTTGGTCATGATGCGCACGCCGGGAGCAAAGAGCTTAAGCGAATCCCACGCCTGACCCACGAGGGTGGGGCTGTAGGTGGGGGGCACACGCATGACGCTCACATAGTAAGGAATGCGGTCGGCAATGGTGGTGAACTTGTTGCCCTTGAAGCTGTATATGAAGGAGTAAGGGCGGTTGCTCGACTCTTCGGTGGTGGTCACAACAAGAGCCATGCTGCGGTCGCGGTTGAGGTCGATGGCGCGCATGGAGAAGTTGTTGTTGGAACGCGAAACCACGGTTTCGCCAAGCAGCTTGAGCTGACCGTTGGCAGGCCAGCTGTAGATGCGCAGATCATGATCGCTCAGGATGGCGACTTCATTCTTGCCATCGCCGTTAAAGTCGCCCACGGCCATGTCGACCATGTTGTAACCCAAGCGCTGGGTGCGCAGGCGGGAGCCATCTTCAGCGCCAGCGCCCTGATAGCGGAACTGCGGGTTCAGGTACACCTGCTGCTGACCGGTTTCGTTGGTGACGATGTCGCCATTGGCGGTTGCGCCACGCGGGGAACCAGACGCGGTGGAGCCGGGGGTGCGCATTGCGGAGGAAATACCAAAAACTTCCTGGCTCAGGGCCGAGGTCAGGTTCTGCACAGAAGTGGTCAGTTCGCTCACAGGAGCCTGGGCGGTTTTGCTCCAGGTTTTGCCTGCCTTGTCCACGCTGTTCATAACAATGGTGCAGTCGTTGCCCATGACGCTCACGGAGCCCCAGATGGCGTTGTCCGCACCAGAAGAGCGGAGCGCCTGCTGGGCTTCTGCCTGGCTGGCGGCCTTGTTCTGTCCCGCACGGGCTTCAAGCACGCCAGGGCGGTCAAGGCGTCCCTGAATGGTAGCCTGAACAGCCTTGGAAAGGTAAGCGTAGCTCTGGGGGGCATTGACCACAAAGGGCAATACCACAGCGCTTTTAGCGGCGGCGCTGGCAGCGCCCGCAGCAACGGCGACGAGCATCAGGCAGACCGAAAAAGTCAGTCGCATGGCGAATTTCATTCCATTCTCCTTGAGTATTCACGCAAATACCCGGTAAAGTACGGCCACGGGCCGTTGTGGCGGTCAACCGGTACCGACTGTCAAATGCAGCCCGGCACGTCCGCACTGGCGCACTATACGCACACTTGCAGCGCCGTGCAAGACGCAAGGAGCCCGTGGAGCGCGCCGCAACAGATAAATTCCTTGCGGGAAGGGCGTACTGTCAATAATATGCCGCCATGCCGAAAACTCTTATCCGTTCTTTTCGCCTGGTATGCGCCCCGGAACAGGTGCCCGCTGTGGAGGCCCTGCTGCGAGCTCAGGGGTATGATTTTGAGCCGGAACCTTTTTCTCCCCTGTGCCGCCGCCTTGTGGCCGAGCCGCGCCCGCTTGGCGGTTCGCTGGCTGCATTTTTCGGCTACATTTATATACAGGACCGTTCGTCCATGTTGCCGCCGCTGGCGCTGGCTCCATCTGCTGGCAGCGCAGTGCTCGACATGTGCGCAAGCCCCGGCAGCAAGACGGGCTTTCTGGCCCAGCTTGTGGGGCGCAATGGTTTTGTGCTCGGCAACGAGCCTTCGCCCACGCGTCTTGGCACCCTGCGGGCCAATCTGCACCAGCTTAATCTGATACAGGCAGCCACCTGTTCATATAGCGGAGATGCCCTGCCTTTGCGGCCCGGTTCATGGGACGCCATACTGCTTGATCCCCCCTGTTCCGGCTGGGGAACCGCAGAAAAACACCCGCAGGTGCTCAAGCTCTGGCAGGGCGACAAGCTCGACAGTCTCACCGGGCTGCAACGCCGTCTGCTGCGTCACGCCGCCTCGTTACTGCGGCCTGGCGGGCGGCTGGTGTATTCCACCTGTACGACCAATGTGGATGAAAACGAGGCGCAGGTGCGCTTTGCCGAGCAGGAGCTGGGGCTGGAGCGCGAACATCTTGATCCCATCCCCGGTTTCGTGTGGGAGGAGCTGCCCGGCGGCGAAGGCACCTTGCGCGTGGACGGCGCGCGCTCGCAGGCTCAGGGATTTTATGTGGCCCTTTTCCGCAAACCGGGCGATGCGAATGCGGCGGCTCTGCCCTTTGAAAACAATGGGTCTGAGCCGCAAGAAACCGTTTTTGAAGCGTCTGCTACCGTTCCTTCCGGGATGCAGAGCGCGGGCCAGCGCAATGGACGGCGTATCGGGCGTAATCGCGATGATGGCCCAGCGGGAAAGCCGGTTGAACGTCCTTCGGGCAGTCCGTTGCCGCCGGAAAGCCTTGTGGGCGCCACCTGCAACCCTGACCTGCTGCCCCCAGGGCGAGCGGTGCTGTATGGCGAGCATGTACGCTTTGTGCCGCCTCAAGCCACGGCTCTTTTGCCCCCCGGCTGCGTATGGCAGGGTTCATTGCTGGGCAAGCTCTGCGGCGGTACGCTGGATGCCGCGCCGCGCCTGCGTGTGCTCATGCAGTCGCCGCCGGATGCTGCCTCCAATCTGGTGCTGGACGATGTGGTCGACATTACAGCCCTGTTGAGCGGGCAAAGCCGCCAGACAGGTTTGAGTGGACGCGCGGCCGGCCTCTGGTGGCGGGATCTGCCGCTGGGGCGCATTGTTCTCAAGCAGGGCAGAGCCATAGCCGGATTCAAATAGGTGCAGATTCTGTCAGCAGGTTTGTCTTGCTGACTTTTCCGCCATGCATGCATCAGTTTTTCGCCCTTGCCAGCATCCTTCTGCCCCACACGGCCTGACCGAGGGAAAGCCCGCCGTCTCCGGGCGGCAGTTCATGGTGGGTGAGGGCTGTGAGGCCCTGCTCCGCCAGCGCCAGCGGCAGCAGCCGCGCCAGCGTGGTATTCTGCAATACGCCGCCGGTGAGGCCCACACAGTTCACGCCCAGTTTGCGGGCCGCACGGCCCGCCATGCCTGCCAGCGCCCGCGCAAGGCTGAGGTGAAAACGCGCCGCAGCTTCTGTGGCGTCCATTCCCTGCGCCTGCGCCTGCGCAACGTGGGCAAACAGGCCTGCGCTGTCCAGTTCCAGTAAATCGTGCTGAAGCGCAATACCCACGGGCCAGATCAATGTGGCAACGTCCTTGTCGCGCGCCTTGCCCTCCAGCGCCGTGCGTACATGCTCATTGGCCCGGTTGGCGGCATCTTCAAGGCGGATGGCGGCCTGACCCTCGTAACTTGTATCAAGGCACAGTCCCAATTGCGCGGCCACTGCATCAAAGAGGCGTCCGCAACTGGTCGTGGCCGGGCAGTTGATGCCGCGCCGCAGCATTTCTGTCACTGCGGCTGCGGCCTGCGTCTGTTCCGGCAGCCAGGGGGTGTGCAGTGACGGAAGCGGAATTTCTGCCTGCTCGCACAGATTGCGCAGGGCCAACGCAATGCGCCAGGGTTGGCGCACCGCCGCATCTCCGCCCGGCAAGGCAAAGGGGGCCAGACGGCCCACCCTGTGCCACTGGGCCTGTTCAAGTTCCATGAACAGGAGTTCTCCACCCCAGACTGTGCCATCATCGCCAAGGCCGGTGCCGTCAAGGCAGAGGGCCAGGGCCGGGCCGTAGTGGCTGTTTTCGGCCAGCACCGCAGCGGCATGAGCGGCGTGGTGCTGCAAACGCCACAGGGGCAGGCCTTCGCGCTCTGCGCGGGCCTCGGCATAGCGGGTGGAAAGAAAATCGGGGTGCGCATCGCACACCAGAGCCTCAGGCCGTACCTCCAGCAGCTTTTCCAGATGCGCGGCCACCTCCTCATAAAAACTCAGAGTGGCGGGATTCTCCAGGTCACCGATGTGCTGGCCCACAAAGGCCTCGGCCCCCCGCGTCAGGCAGATGGTGGCCTTAAGCTCTGCTCCGGTTCCCAACACGCAAGGGGCGTTTTGCTCCGCCTTGGGCAGAAAAACCGGGCGCGGCACATAGCCCCGGGCGCGGCGGTAGAACAGCGGTTCCGCAAGCTGGCTTGCGGGCGCAGACGTGCCGTGCGCATCCGCACCGGGCAGGCTCGGCTGGAGCGTCACCACGCTGTCGTCAACGCGCACCAGAATATCCCGGTCGTGCAGCAGCCATGCGTCCGCCAGATGGGCAAGCCGGGCCAGAGCCTCGCGGTTGCCAAGGCAAATGGGCTCGCCCCCGGCGTTGGCCGAGGTCATGACAAGCACGGGCGGCAAAGCCGTGCATTCTGCGAGGCGGCTAAAAAGTACGGCATGCAGGGGCGTGTACGCCAGCATGATGCCGATCTTGCCAGTATCAGGGGCTACCTCGTGCGGCAAATAGGCGGCATCATTCTGAATGGCTGCGCCATGTTGCGGCGTGCTGCGGCGGGGGCAGAGAACAACGGGTTTTTCCGGGCTTTGCAGCAGGGCCTCGTGTTCCGGTGTAAGGTCGCACAGGGCGCGGGCTGTTGCCAGATCGCCAACCATGAGGGCCAGTGGTTTGTGCGGGCGTGTTTTGCGCCGCCGCAGCTCTTGCAGGCTTTGGGCATTACGCGCATCGCAGGCCAGTTGAAAGCCCCCCAGACCTTTGAGCGCCAGAATCCCGCCGTGGAGCAGGGTCTGCACGGCCTGTTCCAGCGCTTGCTGCTGATTTTCTGCGGTCGGCGCAGTTTGTCCCTTGCTGGCCGCAGCCGCATTCACAAACCACAGGCGTGGCCCGCACGTGGGGCACGCCACGGGCTGAGCATGGAAGCGCCTGTCTGCCGGGTCGGCGTATTCCGCGCTGCACCGGGGGCAGAGCGGAAAACAGCTCATGGACGTGACGGCGCGGTCGTAGGGAATGGAGCGCGTGATGGTATAGCGCGGCCCGCAGTTGGTGCAGTTGGTAAAGGCGTACTGGTAGCGCGGATTGGCCGGATCGCGCATGTCGGCAAGGCAGTCGGCGCATACGCCCATATCCGGGCTTACGAGCACGCTGTGCGCTGCCTGCCCTGAGCTGGGAACAATGCGGAAGGCTGTTTCGTCCTCCACAACAGGCAGGTAGTGTTCGTCCACGTTGGTCAGCCGTGCCAGCGGCGGCAGTTCGGCGCGCAGGCGGCGGCCAAAGCGCTGCACCTCCGCCTCTGCGCCCTGCATTTCCATACGCACGCCTTCAGAGGTATTGCCCACAGTGCCTGTGAGCCCGCCCTCGGCGGCGAGGCGGTAGACAAAGGGGCGAAAACCCACGCCCTGCACTTGCCCGGAGGCCACAAAGGCCCTTCTGACCATCGGTTGTTTGCTCATGCTTTTCAGCATAGCGCAAAGAGCAAAATGTGTCAGCAGGGGGATTGTATGACCGCTCAACAGCGCATGTTTGCTTGCGAGCGCACGGGCTTTTCGGTATTTAGTGGGTTGCTTGCCGCCACGTCATCCTGCCAGAGCGGCATCCAACCCGGCATATCCGGCAATCAGGAGCGTCTATGCCCCCCGTGCGTACCATTGGTTCCCGCATCCGTGGATTTCGCGAAGAACGCGAAGTTGACCTGCAAACTCTTTCCCAGAATACGGGCCTTACGGAAGACTATCTTGAAAAGCTGGAGTCAGACGCCATCTATCCTTGCATCGGCCCCCTGCAGAAGGTGGCCCGCGCTCTTGGAGTGCGCCTTGGCACTTTTCTGGACGACCAGTTTTCGCGCGACCCGGTGGTGAGCAGCATCAATGGCGAGGCCGAGGCCGATGAAGCGCTGCACACTGGGCGCGTCCCCCGCCCCAGCTATACCTATCATGCGCTGGCCAAGGGCAAGAACGACCGCAACATGGAACCCTTCCATATCCGCATTTTTCCCGAGAGCGGTGAACGCAAGACCACCTCGCATCAGGGCGAGGAATTTATCTGCGTGCTCAAGGGCGAGCTGCTTGTGGTCTATGGCCGCGAAACCCGTGTGCTCAAGCCCGGCGAAACAATTTACTACAATTCCATTGTGCCGCATTACGTGGGCGCAGCTGGCGACGAGCCTGTGGAATTTCTGGCTGTGACCTACAATCCCTAGGGCATGTTTATTTTCTGTTGGCCTGCACTAAGGCGCGACCCAAAGCCCTTCAGGCCGCACACCGCGTAACAGTGGCCACCAGCCGCAACACGCCTTTGGGAGGATGCATGGAAGAAAAAGTTCGTGAGCGTCAGGCGCAGTTTGAACTGCGCGAATGGACGTTGGGGCAGGTGCTTGACCACACAGTGGCGCGCTTTCCCGATAATGAAGCATTGGTATACCCTGACCGCAACTATCGTCAGACCTGGAGCGAATTTGGCGCTCTGGTGGACGATTTTGCCAAGGGTTTGATGGCTCTTGGCGTGCAGAAGGGCGAAAAGGTCGCGGTATGGGCTACAAACGTGCCATACTGGGTGGCGTTGCAATTCGCCACGGCAAAAATCGGCGCGATACTGATTACGGTAAACACCAATTATCGTGAACACGAGCTGCGCTATCTGCTCACCCACTCTGAGTGCGAGAATATTTTTCTTATCGACAGCGTGCGCGACCACGACTATCTGGACACGCTCTACCGCATTGCGCCGGAGCTGCGTTTGCAGTCGCGCGACAGGCTTGCGTGCAAGAACCTGCCGCATCTCAAGCGCGTGTGCTTTCTGGGGGCGGAAAAGCACCGGGGTATGTACTCCGTGCCGGAAATACTCTCCCTTTCCGTCATGGTGGACGAGGCGGAATACGCCGCCCGCCAGGCCCAGCTCCAGCCGTGGGATGTCATCAATATGCAGTACACCTCGGGCACCACGGGCTTTCCGCGCGGGGTCATGCTGACCCACGTGGGCGTGGGTCTGAACGGGTACTGGATTGGCCGCCACCAGAATTTCGGCCCGGAAGACAGGGTCTGTCTGCCTGTGCCGCTGTTCCATTGCTTTGGCTGTGTGTTGGGTGTATCTGCCGCAGTGAATCACGGCGCGACCATGGTTATCCTCGAGTCGTTCAACGCGCTCAAGGTGCTGGCTGCGCTCGACAGCGAACGCTGCACTGCCGTGTACGGCGTACCCACCATGTTTTTGGCCGAGCTGGAGCATCCGCTGTTCAAACGCTTTGATCTTTCACACATGCGCACCGGCATCATGGCCGGCTCCGTCTGCCCCGAGCCGCTCATGCGCCGCGTGGTGGACGACATGAACATGACGGAAATCACCATCTGCTACGGCCTTACGGAGGGCTCGCCGGTGATGACCCAGTCAGACATTCATGATCCCCTGGCGTTGCGCTGCGAAACTGTGGGCTGCGCCATGCCCGGCATTGAAGTGCGCGTGGGCGACCCCGATACCTGCGAGGAACTGCCGCGCGGTGAGGTGGGTGAAATTCTCTGCCGCGGCTACAATGTCATGAAGGGCTACTACAATATGCCCGAAGACACGGCCAAGGCTATCAGCCCCGAGGGCTGGTTGCATTCCGGCGATCTGGGAGTTATGGACGAAAACGGGTACCTGCGCGTGACGGGCCGCATCAAGGATATGATTATCCGTGGCGGCGAAAATATCTATCCGCGTGAGGTTGAGGAATTTCTTATGAGCATGCCGGGCGTCCTGGACGTGCAGGTAGTGGCTGTTCCCAGCCGCAAGTACGGCGAAGAGGTCGCGGCCTTTATCATTCCCCGCCCCGGTGTGGAAATTCTGCCGGAAGATGTGCGTGATTTTTGTCGCGGCAAGGTGTCGTGGTACAAGATACCCAAGTACATCAAAACAATAACAGGGTTCCCGCTTACTGCCAGCGGCAAGATCCAGAAGTTCAAGCTGCGCGAAATGGCTGCAGAATTCTGGCCTGAACCCATGCAACGCTGAGAATAAAAGGCGCGCCCTGCACCTTGCGGGGCGCGCCAGTGCAACAGATCATCAGGCTGAGCCTGAAAAGTACAGGCTCCCCTGGGCAGTCATGCGCGCCATGAACCATGCAAATAGCTTGCCGCCGTACGAACCTGCGTGAATAATCCCGCTCCGCGCCAGTCTCCGGTCTCTGCCGTCAGCCCAACCGTGTGCCCAGCCCCTTGCCATAAAATATTTCCCAAGCCATTGAACAGGCCATGCGGCCATCCCCGCCGATAGCGCCGTCAGCCTGCGAATTTTCCCACCATCGGGCCAAGGCCCATCACAACTACAGTCAGGTCAAAGAGCGTTATGAGCAATCAGGAATTTTCATTGAATACAGATCAACCCCTGTCCATGTCTGCCGCCAGCGAAGCTGGTCATGCTGAAGCCACGTCCGCTGCCATTCCTGCGGCTACTCCCGCGTCTTCATCCGCTGCGTCATCCGCATCGCCATCTGGGGGACAGTCCTGCGCCTGCCCGCTGGCGCAGGTACCGGCAACCGTATGGAAGGATCTGCTGCGTCGTCCGTTCCGCAAACGGCATCCTGTCGTCTTTTGGGGGATTATACTACTTTTGCTGGCAGGTGTCGGCGTATTTGGCGCCGCCCTTGGCAGCAACGGCCTCATGAGCGGCCAGCGCATAGCCCTCGTGTCTGTTTCCGGCCCCATCATGGACCCGGAACCTGCCCTTGAGTGGATACGCAAGGTGGAGCGCGATCCCATGATCGCGGGTGTGCTGCTGCGCGTGGATTCGCCTGGCGGAGGCGCTGCGGCATCGCAGGAAATTTATAGCGCCGTGCGCGAGCTGGCCCGAAAAAAGCCCGTGGCTGTCAGCATGGGTTCCCTGGCTGCTTCGGGCGGGCTGATGGTCAGCATGGCGGGGTCGCGCGTGTTTGCCAATGCCTCTACCGTGACAGGTTCCATTGGCGTACGCATGGACATCCCGCAGTTGCAGGGCCTTATGGGCAAAATCGGCGTGGGGCAAGAGACCATAACCACAGCTCCCTACAAAGACGCAGGCTCCTACATGCGTCCGCTGAGCACCGAACAGCGCGATTATTTTAAAAAAGTGCTGGATGACATGCACCAGCAGTTTGTGGATATCGTAGCCGATGGGCGGCATATGGAGCATGCCCGCGCCGCCGCGCTTGCCAGCGGCAAGATTTTTACCGGGCGGGAGGCCGTGCAGCTTGGATTGGTGGACGAACTGGGCGGGCAGCAGACGGCTCTGGCCTGGCTTTCTGAGCAGTGCGGCGTACCAGCGGAGCGCAAGCTTGTGACCCGGCCCAAGGAAGGCGGCTGGCTGCCGCGCAGCCTCAAAACCATGCTTGGGGTTGACCTGAGCGCACTGGGCAGCTTTTCTTCCAGCAGCCCGGTCTTTCTTTATCAGTTTTAGGGGCAGCGTTAGCCATATTGCGAGCACTAACGCGTTCTGACAATAATAGCTAACAAAACGCATCCGTTATGAGTATTGCGGGCGGCTGTTCTAGACAGCCGCCCTTGCTTGTGCGATACTTCTGCCCGAAAAATACCGCGCACTGCGCGGACATTTCAAGGAGCTTGTCCATGAAATATGCGCTGTTGGGTTCATTGATGGCCTGTGTGCTGTTGGCGGGCCTGTGCGGGGCGGCTGCCGCTGCGGAAAAAAAATTTAACCATTTCAGCATAGACTTGCCCGCCAAGTGCTCGGCAACAGAAAAAGAAAGCATTGTAACCGTTTCCTGCGGGCAGGATTCGTTTTTTTCCATTGGTATTTTTACCAAGGCGGAAACCGGCAATCTGACGCCCAAACAGTTTTCCGAAAAGCAGTCGGCCAGGCTTAAAGGCACTGCGCCTTCAAAGGCTGACGATGGCGGCGGCTGGACGTTCCAGGCCATGTCCGGCAGGGGCATGACCCATGCGGACGTGTCCACTGAGGGCGACCTGACCCTGCTGTTTATCAGCGATGTGAGCGATGCGGATTGGCCCGATGCCCTGCAAAAGGCGTATGATTCCCTGCGCGGGGCCGATGACCGTGCGGACGCGCTGATCCAGAAATCGCTTTTTGAGCGGGAATAAGTCCGCGCCAAACGCGCTTTTATCAAGCTTGCCTTAACCATAAAGCCCCGCCGGATAAACCAGCGGGGCTTTTTTTGCAGCGTTAATCGCTTTCAGCAATGCTGCATGCGGCTGAGGCGACCTTGTTGCGCCCGCTGTTTTTAGCTACGTACAGGGCTTTGTCCGCTACTCTGATGAGTTTTTCGCAGGCCGTGTGTCCTGACTGGGCGCAGGCTGCATCGAGCGCCGCAACGCCTATGCTGATGGTCACATGCCCAAGGGCGCTTTGGCAGTGGGGGATGCGCAGTGCGCTGATGGCTTCGCGCACGCGCTCGGCAACCATTGTGGCGCTTTCCTTGCCTGTCTGGGGCATGATGATGGCGAATTCTTCGCCGCCGTAGCGGAACAGTGCATCACCAGGCCTGAAAAGCGCGCCGCTCATGGCCTTTGCCGCACGGGCAAGGCAGTCGTCCCCAGCAAGGTGCCCATAGGCATCGTTGTATAGCTTGAATTTGTCCACATCGACCATGCCAACGCACATCTCGCCGCCTTCCCGCGCAAGGCGCGCCACTTCCCTTTGCAGGGATTCATCAAAATGGCGGCGGTTGAACACGCCTGTCAGGTAATCCTTGAGATTCATCTCTTCCAGTTGGCGATTGGCGGCCTCCAGCCGGCGCTCCAGCCCCTTGCGCAGACTTATGTCGCGCAGCGACACACAGATGGACCGGATCTCGCCGCAGGCATCGGGCAGGGCGTAGATGGACATGACATAGTCCTTGCTGTCCCAGATGATCTCCTGCTCGGCAATGGCTTCGCCAGAAGGGAGTATCCTGAAAGCCTCGTCCACCACGTCAACGAAAGGAATGCCCACTTCAAGAATGTGGGAACGCACCAGAGCGTTGGCGGGCTTGTTCGCAATAATGGCGTACTGCGCGTTGACCGCCAGCAGCTGCCCATCCCTGTTGACGATGCAGAGCGCCATGAAATCATGCGCAAACACCTCCTCAAAAATGGGCGCGAAATCTCCGCGCATATCTACAGAGCCTATGTTGTGTTCTTCGCCCTCAAAGCCAAGAAGTGCGCCGCTGGCACTGTACAGGGGCCTTATGTTCAGGCTGGTAACCGTGTGTGTGCCTCTGGGACACACATAGCGCACGGTACAGCCTGTGAGCGCCATGGTTTCGGCAGAAGCAAGGGCGCGGCGGAGCATGGCGGCGTCATCCGGGTGCATGCAGTGAGCCAGAGATTTGCCCGCGAGTGACCCCACTGGCAATTCCAGCAATCGCTCCTTTGCCGCATCCACATGGCCATAGACCAGATCAGGGTCAACGCCCCAGCAAAATGATTCCTTGGTGTTTTTTTGCATCGACACGGTTCCCCCTCCCTTGCCGCCCTGCCTGGTTCAGGGGCATTGTCCCTGCTGCGCGGAACTGCGGCAAAGACTCTGTCGATTTCAACGCCAGAATATATAGAAGGGAACCATTTCGCCAGAGATTTCGGACAGAAAGGCGAGTGCCAAAGAAATATCGAAGATGCCAAATATCCGGCGGGCACAATGGTTGTGATTATGGGAGCAAAGGGAGGGCGCAAACAAAAAAATATGAAAACCATAATTCTTTGGCGCGGAAATTCGAGAGCAAAATGTGATTAAATCACATTTTAGAATAGCGGCGCAAGCGCGGGATGCCTCTGCGCAATATGACGAAATTCAGGCAGGCAGGGCAAAATTCTGAAATCAATGGCCGGAGTAATCCAGAACATTGTTCAGCGGAGCGCTGTGGCTTTCAATACGTCCGCAGTTGAAGGAGTGGCGATTAAGCCGCCAGCCCTCCATATCAAGCACGTCGAGCTTTCCCTTATGTTCCGGGCATATATGTTTCTCAAGTGCCGCCAGTACTTCATCTACGGGAAAGTACATGCCTTCAAAGGAAATGCGGGCCATATCGCCGTCACGCTCAAGAACAGGCACGTCATCTTCATCCGGCATGGCACCGGCGCAGGCCTGTTTCAGGGCCGCGTAAAAATCATCGTTTACAGGATACACATGCCCGTAAACCTTAAGCAGAGGGGATCGGCTCATGGTTTTTCGGCCGTGTCGCCAGCCTTGACGGGCAGTTGGGGCGTGACGGCATCAACAGCGGGCTGGCCTCCCTCTTGCCTTGAAGGTGTAAGGCACATCTGCTGCCCACGGGCGGCGGCAAGGCCTTCGCAGTCGCCCAGAGCGCAGGCGGCGGCCAGATCATCGCACATGCCGGATTCGTTGCTGCGCAGCATGCGCAACGCGCCGCGCGCCCGCAAAAGCCGGACTTTATCTGAAGTGTGGGGAAATTCATCCGTTGTTGCTTCCAGCACGGCGCTCAGGTCATCTTCGGCAAGGGCCAGTTGCTGCAAGCGCCAGTGGGCAAGTGCGCGGATGTACCGCGCGCGCCCAAGGCCGGGGGCAAGTTCCAGTGCGGCAGTGCAGGAAGTGATACTGCGCTGCGGCATGCCCGCCTGCAAAAGAGCCTCGCTCAGAAGTAGCTGGGTTGCGGCGCTCTGCGGCAGATTGACGGCAGATTTTTCAAGGACTGCCAGAGATTCTGCCGAGGTCAGCCAACCCTCGGGCGAAAGGCGCAAGGTATCCAGAGCCGCAATGGCAGCGGCAAGTGTGTCTGCCAAGGCGTCAGCTTTCTGCCTCGCCTGCTGTTGCGCCGTCTCCCGTGCAATGCCCTCGGGGGTCGGCATGGGAGGGTGCTGGGTCAACTGCCCCGGCAGTGTCGCCTTGGCAATATACCATGTACCGCCAGAACCCGGGGACGCATCGCCGGAGCCGCCCGCTCCAGGCAAGGCATCGGCGGCGGCGACCTCCTGAGCGACCTGCCGGGCGTTTGCCGTTGCGGCCATCAGGTCTGCCAGCAGCAAACGCCGCACTTTCAGGGCATCAGGATTGCGCAGTAGCCGCAGCAGTGTTTCCGCCGCGTCGGGCCGGGCCAGCAAGGTGACTGTGATGCTTTGCGCGCCGGAATCCCCACCAGCGACTGCATGGTCAACCTCTGTCAGCGGGGTGTACAGTTCTGCGGCCAGCGCCGTGTATTCGTTGAAATCGGTGATGCCCATGCGGATGTCGCGTCTGTTGGGCAGGGCTGCTGCGGCAGTGTGCAGGGTATCCAGAAGGGCGGCGGCTTCCGCGCACAGCCTTTGGGCATGCGGGGGCAGTGGAGCGGCGGGGCAGTGTGCGCTGCGAAGAACGGGCGATGGCAGGGGGAGGGGGCCTGGTCTGGAAGCAGATGGGCCGTTTTCCAAAGGCGAGAGCGGATCAGGCGCGGGAGACGAGGGGCTGGCGCTTTCGGCTTGGTTGTTGTCAGCCGTATTGCCGTTGGTACCCTTACCCGCCGTTGCTGGTTTGTCAGCGGCAGAGACTGCCGTCGGAGGGCCGGGCGCGTGTTCTGCTGCGCATGCCGCACCGCCGGTCAGCAGGACCGGCGGCAGGGCAAAAGTTCCCAGCAGTGCCGCCAGGGGCAAGCTGGAAAACAATGTACGCAAGGCCCGCATGGGCTTATTTTTTTGCCTCGATGGTCTGGACAATCTTGTGCGCCATGGGCTTGACCAGGTCGCGCAGAGTTTCCAGCATCAGGTTGTCGGCAGCGCTCCCTGAGGGCAGGCCGGTGCGCGACTGTGACGCGTTGAGCGATTCACGCAGGATGCGCGCCTGCCGGTTGGCAAGCACGTAGTTTGCGCGCAGCGATGTGGACATGTCGGTGGTGGACGTTTCGCGGATATTGGCTTCATCGACCTGGCCAGTAACCATAAAGTCGGGGTTGCCCTTGCGCGCTTCGTTCACGCTGATGGAATAGGAAACCTGCATGCCGTTGCGCGCAAGTTCATCGGCCAGAGCCTTGCTGATCCACTGGGCGACATTGTCGGTGGTGACAAACGCGCTGCTGTCGCGGCGGGTGCCGATGACGGTCTGATCCATGCGTTTGTCTTCAAACATCACAACGGTCACACGGGGTGCGTTGGGAGAAGGAAGCACCGAAGCGTCCAGAGCGGGCGGCGGCAAGAGTCGAACATTGTTGCTCGGCCCGCAGGCTGCAAGCAACGCCAGCAGGGATATACAAAGAACAATGCGTAAATGTTTCATGACGGCCTCACGTAACTTGTATAGAAAATCTCCAGAATACTCGTTACTACGTATACGCAAAATTTGCCTTTTGCAAGGTTTGCAGGTCTGCCTGCCCCGGATTGTCAGATACAGGCCGCATGCAGCCGCCTTGCAGGCAGCGGCCCAGCATGCTACAGCCTGTCTGTTGCGCTCCCCATCCTCATGTGGAGCAGATTCTGCTATATCCCGCGCGGTGCGCGTTTTTTCAGGAGCGGCTATGATTGACCTCAAACTGGTGCAAAAACAGCCCGAAGTGCTGGCCAAGGCTTTGACCGACAGGCATTCGGATCTGGATGTTAATGAATTTCTGGCGCTGGACGCCCGCCGCCGCGCCCTGCTGACCGAGGTGGAAACCCTCAAGAGCCGCCGCAACGCGGCCTCTGCCGAAGTGGCCGCCAAAAAACGTGCTGGCGAAGATGCCACGGCCCTGCTGGCCGAAATGAGCGGCGTTTCTGACCGCATCAAGGAGCTGGACGTTGAAACCGCCCAGGCCAAGGCCGATGTGGAAACCTGGCTCATGCGCGTACCCAACCTGCCTGACGCCGCCGTGCCAGTGGGCAAGGACGAATCGGAAAACGTGGAGGTGCGCCGCTGGGGCACGCCGCGCGAATTTGATTTTGAGCCGCGCGAGCATGGCGATCTGGGCGTGGCCCTTGGCGGGCTTGATTTTGAGCGCGCCGCCCGCCTGACTGGCAGCCGCTTTGTGGTGTCCCTGAACTGGGGCGCACGCCTTGAGCGCGCACTGGTGAACTTTTTTCTTGATCAGCACACAGTGGCTGAAGACTATATTGAGGTCTGCCCACCCTACATGGTCAACCGCGCCAGCATGACTGGCACGGGCCAGTTGCCCAAGTTTGAGGAAGACCTGTTCAAGCTGCGCGAGTGGGAATACTACCTGATCCCCACTGCCGAAGTGCCGCTGACCAACCTGCACGCTGGCGAAGTGCTGGACGAGGCCGATCTGCCCCGCGCCTACTGCGCGGCCACGCCCTGCTTCCGCTCTGAGGCGGGCAGCGCGGGCAAGGATACGCGCGGCCTTATCCGCATGCACCAGTTTACCAAGGTAGAGATGGTGCGTTTCGCCCATCCTGACGACAGCTTCAACCAGCTTGAGATCATGCGCGGTCATGCCTGCAACCTGCTGGAAATGCTAGAACTGCCCTACCGCGTCATCACGCTCTGCACGGGCGACATTGGCTTCAGCTCCGCCAAGACCTATGATGTGGAAGTGTGGCTGCCCACGCAAAAGACCTTCCGCGAAATTTCGTCCTGCTCCAATTGCACGGATTTTCAGGCCCGCCGGGCTGATATCCGCTTCAAGCCCAAGGGCGGCAAGGCCATGTTTTTGCACACGCTCAACGGCTCCGGCCTGCCCACGGGCCGCACCATTGCCGCCATCCTTGAAAACTGTCAGCAAAAGGACGGCAGCCTTGTGCTGCCCAAGGTGCTGGTTCCCTACATGGGTGGCAGGGAAGTTATCGAGCCGAAATAAACGCTTATTGCCAGATCTAAAAACGGGTGCTTCCATCAGGAGGCACCCGTTTTTTTGCGGTCAAAAATAATTTGGAGCAGTCAGGCCGTAAGTTTTTTTCTGCGGCGCAGCACGGCAGCCGCCAGCGCCATGTTCGCAATGAGGCTCAGGCCCAGCAGAATGCGCAAGGGCATGGCAAAGCCGCCCGGCCCCGCATCGTGCCCGCTGTCTGCGGCTGCGGAACCCTGAGCTGCGCTGATTTCCACCGGGTGTTCAACCCTGTGGCCCATGTTGTCGGCCATGATGATGCGCCAGCGGCCCGGCGCATCAGGCATGAAGGCAAATCGCCCCTGCGCGTCCGTGCGGCCATTCTGAAATTCCACCTTGTCGTCTGCGGGGCTGTACACCTCCACCTTGGCATAGGTGGGCTGCTCACCGCTGGAGTAGGCAAACTGCACAAGCACCACGCCGTCGTGCCGGGTATCTGCCGCATACAGAGCATGGGCCGAAACCTGAGCCGAAGCGCCTGCCAGAAGCAGCGCAGCCGCAAGGCAGATGGCGGCGTAGCGCCTCAAAAGAAAAATGCGCATATAACTTCCTTGCCTCAAACAGATGTGGGGAATGCGATCAGGCGGGAGAAAGCGAACCTTCCCCCGCCTACCTGCGTGTGGATATGGGGCTACTTTACGGGGAACACATAGGTGGCGCGCAGATGGTGCTCGTCAGCGTCCGCGCCGGGGGTCTTTTCCACCACAGTGGTGCGCAGCATCCACAGGGCGGGCTTGTCTATGGTAAAGGAGGCCTTGCCCTGCGCATCGGTCTGAGCCTTGGATTTGTAAGTGTCCTGCTCCTTGCTGAAGGCATCGTGGGTCAGGCCCACAGTGGCATTGGGCACGGGCTTGCCGCGCAGCAGCACCTGCACGTTCAAGGGGCTGCCGGGCTTGATGTCTGCGGGATTGCTCAGCAGCACAAGTTCCAGATCCTGGCCAAGAGCCTTGCCGAACAGGGTATCCTTGCTGGCGGGATTGAGCAGAGTCTTGGCGAATTTTTCATACTTGCCGGAAGATTTGACCTTCATGCCCTTGGCTTCAAGGGCGGCACGGCTGCCTTCCATTTCACCCTGCGTTGTTTCGCACCATATCTGGGGCAGGCGGTGGCCCACCAACATGGCGGGGCCATTCTGCGCGAGGGTGAAGTCGCCCACCAGCGCAACAAGCGCCTTGTCTTCCACAAGGGCGATGTCGGTTTTTTTGTCGCCCTGCAAGAGGTACAGATGCACGTTGGCGGGATTTTCGGCTTCTTCGCTGACCATGAACACATGGGCTGCCTGCGCCTGCATGCGGGTTTTCTGACCGGCGGCAGGGGTTGCCGTGTCGGGCTTGAGGATGAATTCGTGGGCCAGGGCGGCAGTGCTGGAAATCATGAGACCCATAAGGGCCAGAGCAGCGCAGAAGTGCGAACGGATATGCATGGTGGAGGGCTCCTTTGATTTGTGTTACGAAATTTTATTGAATGCTACAATAGCGCATATGTTTTTGCAAGTTGTAACACTAAAAGAAACAAAAAAGCCCGCCAAAAGCGGGCTGAAAGGTGCGGCTGCAATGCCTGCGCTAAACCGTGGCAAGTATCTGCAGCGCGGCCAGATGCTCCAGTTCTTCAGCCAGACACAGGGCTTCGGCCAGGGTACGCCCAAGGCAGCACAGGCCATGCCCGGCCATCCACACGGCATCCTTGCCGCTGGCAGCCAGAGCTACGGCCTCTGCCAGCTCGGTGGTGCCGGGGGGCAGGGCCGGGGCAAAGCCCAGCTTGGCACGCCACACTTCGGCTTCAAAGAGGGGCAGGCGCAAAAAGTCCTCCTGTCTGCCCGCCAGCCGCAGGCTCAAAGCAAGCAGGCGGCGAGGGTGGGTGTGCAGGATGGCATTACAGTCCGGGAGGGCGCGATAGATGGCAAGGTGCATGCCCGATTCAGTGGACGCTGGCCCGCCTGACACGGTTGCGCCAGTGGCGATGTCCATAAGGCAACAGTCGGCGGCGGTCAGCCTGCCCTTGGCAGCGCCGCTGCGCGTGACGCAGACAAGCCCTGGTGCGTTGCTGCCAAGTCTGCGGCTGGCGTTGCCGTTGCAGCCGGACAGCAGGCCCTGCTTCCATGCATCGCGGCAGACAGCGCGGAATTCTTCAACCATTTGAGAAGAAATGGAAGGTTGATCTTCTGAAAGCGGCGCGGATGCTGACCGCTGCGAGATGGTGCTCATGCGGGGTTTCCTTTGTTTTGCCATGCGCGCAGGTCAGGCCTCCTGCCCTTTGTGCTCAAAGTGGTCAAAGCCGCGCATGTCCGCCAGAGTGTCCAGCGGTTCGTTGTTGCACACAAGACCGCCGCCAGCGGTCACAACGCCGATGCTTGTAAGGCGCGGTATGGCCGCATGCAGGGGGGGCAGCATGTCGGGCGCGCACGAACCAAGCAGGGCGTAATCCTCGCCGCCAAGCAGGGCTTCGTGTACGGGATTTTTGCCATGGGCTTCGGCATAGCTCACTACTTCGGGGTGCAGTTGCCCACGGGCCAGCATAATTTCCGCCCCCAAGCTGCCGCGCGAGACCTGACCCGCAGCGCTCAACTCGCCCGTAAGGCCAAGCAACCGGGGCAGATCGCGCATGATGCCGTCAGAAACATCCATGAGCGCAGGCGGTCGGGCATTGAATCCTGCCCGCGCCAGCATGAGGCCAGCGTCCACCTGCGGCTCGGGGTGCAGGTGCGCCGCGCAGGCGGCGGGCCACTGCGCCAGGGCCGCGCGGCCCTGAGCTTCAAGAGCTTTGAGCCCCGCGCGGGCAAGGCCCAGACGTCCCACTACAAAGAGCACATCGCCGGGCATGCTGCCACCGCGCACAAGAAAGGTGCCGGGGTCGGCGGGTTCGCCCCACACTGTCACAGAAATATGCAGACGCTCACAGCCGGAAAGATCGCCTCCGGCCAGCACCATGTTGTGTTGCTTGGCAAGACCGGCCATGCCGGAGAAAAACGCGTCCAGCCACGGTTCGTCCACCCAGCCGGGCAGGCCGAGGCAGAGGGTAAAGGCCGCGGGCCGCGCCCCGCAGGCCGCAAGATCGCTCACATTGACGGCCAGCGCCTTGTAGCCTGTTTCTTCAGGGGTAAAATACGAGCGGCGAAAATGCACGTCTTCCAGAAAAAGGTCGCTGCTCACAGCAAGGGGCTTGCCGCCGCGCAGCACGGCGCAATCGTCGCCCCTGCCCAGCAGCAGGGAAGGCCCGGTCTGCGGAAAATGTCTGCCAAGACAGGCCAGAATGCCGTCTTCAGAAAGAGAGCCATGAGAAACAGGGGATGCGTGGGGCGGAACCATATCAGCTCTCCAGAATCAGATATTCGCTCAGAATGACCTTGAGGCCAAAGCCAGGGAAATTCACCTGCACCTTGTCCGGCGGCAGATGGCGTACGATCTTGCCGCGGCCGAAAATACGGTGGCGGCAGTAGCACAGTTCGCCATCGCCTGCGGCCTGCGGCCTTGAGTTCCCATGAGCCGCCGCAGGGGCGGACACGGGATTCGCAACGGGAAGGGCCTGCCCAGCCGGGCCTCTCGCTGACGCGCAGCCCGGCGCATCGTCTGGCGCAAGCTGGCAGTCGTCATAGACATCGTGGCTTGTCGGGCGCTGCGGACGCGGCAAAAGCCCGCCCGAAAATCCCTGCGCCCCACCAGGCCCGCCAGCTGAAGGCACGGCGGTTTTGCGCCCAAAGCCCACGCCGCCAACGCTGCGACGCGAAAGCACGCCGCCGAAGCCTTCAATCCATTCTTCCACCATGCCGGGCGCAAGCTCGCGCACAAAGGGACTCTGGCTCACGTGCTGACTGCCGCGCTCCGCCCTGTTGTAGAGCGAGGCCGGGGCGTAAAGGTCAAGGCACTGTCGCGCGCGGGTGCAGGCCACGTACATGAGGCGGCGTTCTTCTTCAAAATCTTCTGGCCGCGCGAGAGCGTGGCGCGAGGGAAAGCGGTCTTCCACCAGATCAATGATCAGAACGGCGTTCCACTCCAGCCCCTTGGCCGAATGTACGGTGGAAAGGGTGATCTTGCCTTCATTGCTGTCGGCGTCATCGTCTTCCGGCGCTTCAAGGGCCAGATCTGCCACAAAGAGATCCAGCTCACTGTAACCGGAGGCCATCTGGATGATTTCTTCCAGCCCCTGCTGGCGGCGGGGCCAGTCTTCCGGGTAGAGGGCCTCGAGGCGGGGGCGGTAATGTTCAAGAACTGATGATAGCGCGCCCGAGGGCGGCATGGGCCGGGCGCGCAGGTCGTCCACAAAGCGCATGTCTTCCAGAAAACCCGGATACTTGGCAAAGGCTTTTTCTGTGGATTTCTGATCGCCGCTGCGGGCCACGGCATAGAGTTTTTCCACCGTCTTGGGGCCAATGCCGCTGTGCTGGGCCGCCACACGGGCAAAGGCGGGCAGGTCGAGCGGGTTGAGCAGCAGGCGCGCGTAGGCAATAACATCCTTGACGTGGGCGGCCTCGGTATAGCGCAGCCCGCCGTATTTACGAAAGGCAATGCCCGCCTGATTGAGGGCCATTTCCAGATTGTAGGAATGGAAGCCAGCGCGGAAAAGCACCGCGATTTCGTGCGGCAGATGGGTCGCCAGCAGTTCTTCAACCCGGCGCACCACCAGCTTGGCCTGACTCATGTCGCTGAGCGGCGTCACAAGTCGTACCGGGTCGCCGCCTTCCTTGCGCGTGAACAGGTTTTTGCGGAAGGATTCCGCAGCGTGGGAGAGCAGGTTGTTGGCCACATCCAGCACTGGCTTGGTGGAGCGGTAGTTTTCTTCCAGCCGAACCACGCGCGCGCCGGGAAAAAGCGTGGGAAAGTCCAATATGTTGCGCACGTTGGCACCGCGAAAAGCATAGATGGACTGGGCTTCGTCGCCCACCGCCATGACGTTGCCTGGGGGACCGTCCATCGGCCCTGCCAGCAGGCGCACAATGCGGGCCTGAACCAGGTTTGTATCCTGATACTCGTCAACGAGAATATGGCTGAACCTCTGCCTCAGCGAGGCGGCTGCCAGCGGATTTTCGCGCAGCAGGGCCTCAAGCTCGAACAGCAGATCATCGTAATCCAGCAGGCCCTTGTCGCGGCGGTAGGCATTGTAGGCATCGCCCAGCCGGGCCAGGCCGTCGGCATGGGGCAGCAGATGAAAAGCCTCGCGCCGCAGCACTTCGTCCAGCGGCAGTTCCTTGTTGCGAGCCTTGCTCAGCAGCCCCACAATGCTCTGGGTTTTGGGAAACGACCTGTCGCCCTTGCCCAGTTTGAGCTGATCCTTGCAGTGCTTGACCGCCTCGTTGATGTCGGCGGAATCCATGACTGTGAAGGGTCTGTCGCCAAGCCACGCGGGCTTCCAGCGCCGGAGCGCCCCAAAGCCAAAGGCGTGGAAGGTGCCGCCCTGCACGCCTGCAAGCCCCTGATTGAGCAACAGCCCCGCGCGGTGCAGCATTTCATGCGCGGCCTTGCGGGTAAAGGTGAGCAGGAGCATGGCGTCAGGTTCAACGCCGTGTTCTGCCAGCCATGCCAGACGGTAGACGATGGTGCGGGTTTTGCCGCTGCCTGCGCCTGCCACAACCAGCACCGGGCCGTCGCCGCAGGTGGCTGCCTCGTACTGGGCTTCGTTAAGGGCTTGAGCGTAATCAATCATAGGCGCAGGGTAGCATAAGGCGGCAGCGCATACCAGAGCCGCGCAGGGGCATTCCCCGCCCTTGACTTTGCCCGCGCCCGTCCCGAATATCGCGCAAAGAAAAAAAAAGGACAAACATGCGCATTACGGAAAATGATTATATTGTGGGTGCCGGCGCAAAGCTGCCACGCCGCCGCAGGCTGTTTCTGGCGCTTTTGCTGGGCATGATGGCCGCCTTTGGCCCGCTGTGTACCGATACCTATCTGCCAAGTCTGCCCGCGCTGGCGGCAGACCTTAACATTTCCACGGCAACAACCCAGTTGACCATCACGGCCTGTCTGCTGGGCATGGCCCTCGGGCAATTGTTTGTGGGACCCATTTCAGATTCCACAGGGCGGCGCAAGCCGTTGTTCGTGGCATTGATCTTCTTTACGCTGGCTTCCATATGCTGCGCAGCGGCAAAAACGGGCAACAGCTTTATTGCCCTGCGTTTTGCGCAGGGACTTGGCGGGGCAGGGGGCATTGTGCTGGCCCGCGCCATGGCCTGCGATCTGTTCCGCGGGCCGGAGCTGACCAACTTCATGAGCCTGCTCATGGCGGTCAACGGCATTGCCCCCATTACCGGGCCGCTTCTGGGTGGGTGGCTGGCATCCCTGAGCGGTTGGCCCCTGATTTTTTATTTTCTGACGGGCTTTGGGGTACTGCTGATCGTGCTGAGCGCCGCAGGCCTGCCCGAAACCCTGCCGGAAACCATGCGCCGCGAGGGCGGCTTGCGCGCCTCATGGAAGGCCATGGGCGAGCTTTTGCGGCAAAAGCCCTTCATGTGTTATGTGGGCGTGCAGGGTTTCACCATGGGCGGATTTTTCGGTTACGTGGCGGCTTCGCCTTTTGTGTTGCAGGGCATGTACGGCATCTCGCCGCAGGGCTATAGCGTCATTTTTGGCTGCAACGCCTTGAGCGTCATGTTTGTTGCCCTTGCCACGGCCCGGCTGTCGCGCCGCTTTGGCGAAGCACGTTTGCTGCAACTCGGCAACACGTTGCGCTGCGCGGCCTGCCTTGGCGTGCTGGCCGTGACGGTGATAGCGCCAGCCTCGCCCTTGCCGCTGCTCGTGGGACTGTTTTTCATGATCGCCCTTCAGGGCATGACGCTTCCCACCAGCTTTACCCTTGGCATCAGCGCGCAAAATGTGGGCGCGGGAACGGCCTCGGGCATTCTGGGCGTGGCGGTCTTTATTTTTGGCGCGTGCACCTCGCCCCTTGTGGGGCTGGCCGGGGGCGATACCGCCGTGCCGCTGGGGCTGGTGAGCGCCTGCACTGGGCTTGCCGCCGCAGTACTCGGGCAAGTGGGCAACCGCGCAATGCAAAGGCGCGCATTGCGGGAAAAGCAGGCCTGAGCACGATCATTTCTGGCGGGGAACGGGCGGCATTGTTGCTGCAAATCAGCTCGCCGCATTGACGCGCTGTAGTCTGATGTTTACAACAAGTGGCGCTTGCGCTTTTTTTCGCCGCGCAGGGAGAACCGGATTCATGGATTGGGATGCCCGTCTTTATGACCAGAACCACGATTTTGTGGCGGCCTATGGTGAAAACCTGCTGAGCCTGCTGCCCGATGGCCTGGGTTTTATCGTTGACGTTGGCTGCGGCACTGGTGCGCTGACAGAAGCTCTGGCCGCCAGAGCCGCCCGCGTGGTGGGCATTGACGCCTCGCCCGACATGATCGTGCAGGCCCGGATGCGCTTGCCGCAGGTGGAATTTCTGGTAATGGACGCCTGCGACATGCCGTGGAACGGCTGCGTGGACGCGCTGTTTTCCAACGCCGCGCTGCACTGGATAGAAGATCAGGAGCGCCTGACCGCCGCCATGGCGCGGGCGCTACGCCCCGGCGGCCTTCTGGTGTGCGAATTTGGCGCGCAGGGCAATATCGGGCGTATCCGCGCTGCCTTTGGGGCGGCCTTTCAGGCCGTGCTGGCAGGGGAAGGCATTGGCCCGGCGTATCTGAACAGCGAGCGTTTTTATTTCCCCTCGGCGCAGGAATATGCGGCCATGCTGACCCGGCACGGGTTTTCCGTGCGGCTGGCGGAAGAATACGACAGGCCCACCCCTCTCAAGGGCGGGGAAGAAGGCCTTGCCCGCTGGATGGCCCAGTTTTTTGCCCAGGATCTGGATTGCGTGGCCCCAGAGGCTCAGGAAAAAGTTTTTGCCGCCGTGGCGGATGCCCTGCGCGCATCCATGTGGAATAACGGCGGTTGGATTGCTGATTATCGGCGGCTGCGGGTCGTGGCCGTAAAACACTAAGGGAGTCCCCATGCCCGAAGCTCAAGAACAATTTCAGAATGGCGTTGCCAAGGTTCTGGAAGCCGTCATGTTCGAGAACTGGCTGCGTTTTTATTTCATCTCTGAAAAACCCGAAGCCCCTGCCGCTGCGGACGGCCAGCCCGCGCTGTTCATCGCCGTGCCAGTCAAGGCCATGGAGCGCATCAGCGAGATGTTCCCCCGTCTGCTGCCCCTGGCAGAAGACATGAACGGTCAGGAAGTGACCTTTGAAACCTCCCGCCGCGCGGTCTGTAATTTCGTTCTGGCCCATGTGGACGGTCAGGTCATGCCCCGCGATACTGCGGCCATGATTTTTGAGAGCGCCACCTTCCAGGTGCAGATGCAGCTTTTCAACGCCTGGGTGCAGATGCACGAAGCGCAGCTTGACCGCAACTTTGTGGATTTTGGCGGCTGGCAGAAACTCTTTGACGAATGGCGCAATACGCCCGCCGCGCGCGAACTGGCCGAAAAGCTTTCCCTTTCTTTGCAGGGGGCGGCTGTTGCGCCGGGCAAGGACACTGTGCAGTAGTCTGTGCAAGAAAATATTTTGTACAGTTTTGCGCCTTCCAGGCAGGGCGCAGGCACGTGGGGTTAAACATTTTTAACGCGCCCAGTGAGAGGCTGAAAAAAATTACCAATAAAAAGCAGCGTGTTATATGATTATTCGCATGCTGCTTTTTGTGGCACGGCCATTGCAGCTTGGAAAGTACCTTCCTTTCTTTTGCTGACAGTCTCCTCCAACCGAAACGGCCTGCCTCCCCAAGCGGGCCGTTTTTTTATGTCAAATCACGGCAGGATCACATGCAAGACAAGTTTCTGGCTTCTGAATATCCCCAGTCTGCACCGGAGCAGGCAGGGTTTCACATTATCCCCGTTCCTCTGGAGCAGAGTGTTTCTTATGGCGGCGGCACGGTCAAAGGCCCGCAAGCCCTGCTTGCCGCATCCCACCAGCTTGAAGCCTGGGAATGCGGATTCGCACCGGGCGAGTCAGGTTTTTTTACCGCTCAGGCCGTGGACTGCGCTGGCCCCATAACCGACACGCTTGACCGCATAGAGGCCGCTGTGGCCCATGCCATTGCCTGCGAGGCGGTGCCTGTGGTGCTGGGCGGCGAACATACCGTAACGCTTGGGGCCTTGCGGGCACTTGCCCGGCAGGCGGAAAAAACGGGTGAACCCTTTGGCGTTGTGCAGTTTGACGCCCACGCCGACCTGCGGCCCCAGTATGAGGGCAGCCCCTTTTCACACGCCAGCGTCATGTACCGCGCCGTGGCCGACCTCGGCCTGCCGCTCACGCAGTTTGCCGTGCGTGATTTCTGCCGGGAAGAAGCCGAGATCCGCAAGAAGTTCAACGTCACTCATTACGACGCCTACTTCCTTGCCCGCGTGGGCCTGCCGGAGCTGCCCCTGCCAGAGGATTTCCCCAAAAATATTTACATAACTTTTGATGTGGACGGGCTTGATTCGTCCATCATGCCAGCCACGGGAACGCCCTCGCCCGGCGGCATCAACTGGCGCGAAGCTCAGTACATGCTGGAACGCTGCGTGGCGGGCCGCCGCGTGGTGGGTCTGGACGTGGTGGAGCTGGCCCCCATCGAGGGCCTGCACCATGCGGACTTTACGGCTGCCAAGCTTACCCACCTCATCATGGGTCTGGCCCACGATGCCAACCAGAAGGAGGCTCAGTCATGAAGAACACCATAGTGACCTTCCGCGAGGCCAAAGGGCAGGAAAAGCTCGTCATGCTGACGGCTTATGACTACAGCACCGCACGGGTCATGGACATGGCCGGGGTGGATGCCCTGCTTGTGGGCGATTCGCTGGGTATGGTCATGCTGGGCTATCCCGACACGCTTTCCGTCACGGTGGACGACATGGTGCGCCACTGCGCCGCCGTGGCACGCGGTGCGCAAAAAGCCCTTGTGGTCTGCGACATGCCCTTTATGAGCTACCACGTTTCAGTGGAAGACACCGTGCGCAACGCCGGACGGCTCATGACAGAAGGCCGCGCCCAGGCGGTCAAGCTTGAAGGCGGCGCGGAATTTGCCGCAGAAGTGCGGGCGCTGACGCGGGCTTCCATTCCCGTCATGGGGCATCTTGGCCTCACGCCGCAATCGGTGAATGCTTTTGGCGGGTTCAAGGTGCAGGGCAAAAGCATGGCCGCAGCCCAAAAGCTGCTGGACGATGCCCGCGTCCTGCAAGAAGCTGGGGCTTTCGCCCTGGTGCTGGAATGCGTGCCCGCGCCTCTGGCAGAGCGCGTGACGCAGGCCCTGTCCATCCCGGTTATCGGCATCGGCGCTGGCGCTGGCTGCGATGGGCAGGTGCTGGTGTGGCAGGATATGACGGGCATGACCCTGAGCCACCTGCCGCGCTTCGTCAAACGCTTTGGCGAAGTGGGCGCGAGCCTGCGCTCAGCGGTGGAGGCCTATGCGCGTGAAGTGCGCGCAGGCGCTTTTCCCGGTGAGGATCACGTCTACCCTCTGCCGGAAGGTATGGAAAAGACATTGAAAAAGTTGAAATAACGCTGCCGCGGCACAGATATTTGAAAGCAAGACGCCCGCTATCGCGGGCGTCTTGCTTTTTCCGACTAAGGCGATCTCAGCGCCGGTGAAAATCCACAGGAACGCGCACGCGGGAGCCAGCCTTGTTGCTGAACAGCAAAAAGCCCTGCTCCAGACCGTGCAGATAGAGGCGGCGGGTGATGTCCACATCCTTGCGGCAATACGTGGCGATATCTTCCAGCCTTCCTTCCTTCCACCATTGCAGGGCTTGCAGACCGTCGGCGCTCTTGGGTTCGCCCAGGGTGGCCTGCCCCAGATTGTCCAGTGGAAGGCGGTAATTCAGGCGTTCGTACACGCGCTGCAAAAGATCAAGGCTGGGCAGCTTGTGCAGATCAAAGGGCGCAAAGGACGAGAGCACGGCGTAGTCAAAGCGCAGGCTGTTGAAGCCGACCACAAGGTCGCTCGCGTGCAGGCGCTCGAACAGGGCGGGCAGTTCCTCCTGCTGGTAGGAGAAATAGTCGTCCGCCTTGCTGTCATAGGCCACGGCAATGCTCACGCCCATGCGGTCGGCCCGGTTCCAGCCGCCCACCTCGGCGGCGGAGCGCCGGGTTTCCACGTCAAAGACCACAAAATTTTTGGGCGGCGGCACGGGAACGTACGTCAACAGGCCTGCGGCATCAAAAGTAGTTGTTCCTTGTGCGCCCGGGGTGCTGCTGGTCGCGCCCTGTGGCGCAGGGGCGCTGCCTCCGGGGCCGGATTGCGCAAGCCCGTTAGCGCCAAACAGACTGTTCTGGTTGTCTGGCGCGGAGTGCTTTTTGCTCATGGATTGTTCCTCCATTGCAGTATGCGCGGCTTCGGGCTGGCTGCCGTCATTGATGAAATCCAGGGCCGAAACCGCAGGCCGGGGTGCTGCCGCCAGGGCAGAGGCGGCGTCCAGCGATTCCATATCCAGCCTGTCAGGGGCGGGGCTGATGCGCAGGTCGCGACACAGGGCCTCGCCTTCCGTGCCGGGGGCCAGCATTTCGCGCAGCAGTTCCAGCGCGCCGATTTTGCTGATGGGCCTGTTGCCGGAGCCGCACTTGGGCGAATGCACACAGGAGGGGCAGCCGTCCTCGCAGGGGCAGGCGGCAACAGCCTTGAAGGTGGCTTCCAGCAGGCCCCGCGCATCGGGAAAGGCCTGACGGGTCAGGCCCGCCCCACCCGGTAGGCCGTCATAAATGAACACGCCAGACAGCCCGGTCTGGGCATGCAGCGGTGTGGAAATGCCGCCAAAGTCATTGCGGTCGGCCATGATAAGCAGGGGCAGCAGGCCGATGGCCGCGTGCTCGAGTGCGTGGATGGAGCCCATGTAGTGCAGAAAACGTTCTTCCAGCGAGGCACGGATGCTGTCTGGTATGACGTACCACAGGCCCTCGGTTTCAAAAACCTGCGGCGGCGCGGCAAGCGGCGTGATGGTGAGCAGGCGGTTGCCAGATGTAGAACGCTTCTCATAACCGGTCACGGTATCGGTGATGCGCAGGCGGCCACGGCAGACAAGCACGCGGCCCAAGGATGCGCGCTCGACTTCTTCAAGAATATCCGTACTTTTTTGCCCGCGTGTGCGCGTAAACCACGAAACTTTGGTCGCCTTGGCCACAATGCGGGCGCGGGCCGGGTCCATCTCTTCAATCACATAGCTGCGGCCCCGGTGCAGGTAAACAGCGCCGGGGTGCGTCTCCTGCCATGCGCGAAAGCCATCCACAGAGCCGATGATCTGACCGTCCTGATCTTCAATGCTGAAGGTCTGGCCCGTGCCGCGCAAATCCACATGCCGCTGGGGCCGCTTGCGGGCGGCCAGCAGTTGGGTGCCATCCGCCGATTGCAGCAACAGCCCCTTGGCGTTGAGCGCGCGGGCGGCGGCGCGTGCTGCGGGGCTTGCCAGCATGGCTTCTCCGGGTGTGAGGGGCATTTCTGCCGCCGCGCACTCCAGATGGCGGGTCAGAATGACCTCGTTGTCAGGATTGACTACGGCCTTTTCCGCAGGGCGGCTGAAAAAATCTTCGGGATTGCGGGCAAAATACTGATCCAGCGCATCCTCGCCCGCCACCACGATAACGGCGGATTCCTGCTGCGCGCGGCCCACGCGCCCCCCACGTTGCAAGGTAGCCATGACAGTGCCGGGGTAGCCCACAAGGATGCACACGTCCAGCCCGCCAATGTCTATGCCAAGTTCCAGCGCGCTGGTGCTGACCACGGCCAGCAGCTCGCCAGAGGCCATGCGGGCCTCGATGCCGCGCCGTTCTTCTGGCAGAAAGCCCGCGCGATAGGCGGAAATTCGCTCGGAAAATGCGCCCGATTGCCCGGCCCACAGGCTGATGAGTTCTGTCATGCGCCGCGAGCGGCAGTAGACTATGGTGCGCAGGTTGCGGGCCAGCGCCGCTTTGAGCAGGTCAATGGCGGCTGTGGCAGGGCTTTGCTCCGGATTGAGAAAAACAAAGTGCCGTGGGCCCTGCGGCGCGCCGGACTGGTCAATAACCACTGGCGCATCCGCTGTGCGGGCGGCAGAAGCAGAGGAAGGAACCGGAGATGGGGAATCTGTGGCAAGGACAGGCGCTGCGGCGGGCGCATCCGTGCCGGTCAGCGCTGCCGCCAGCTCGCCGGGATTGCCCACAGTGGCCGTACACAGCACATAGACGGGCCGTGCGCCGTAGCGCCCGGCAATGCGGTTGAGCCGCCGGAATACCTGGGCCATGTGCGCCCCAAACACGCCCCGGTAGGTGTGGGCTTCGTCCACAACCACATGGCTCAGGCCTGCCAGAAATTCCGCCCACTGCTCGTGGTGGGGCAGAATGCCGAGATGCAGCATCTCGGGATTGCTGATAAGCACCGTGGGCGGATTGCGCCGGATTTTGCGGCGAAAATGGTCGGTGGTGTCGCCGTCATACAGGGCGGCTGTGGGGCGGGCCTCCTTGGGCCAGCCCTCCACCAGTGCATTGAACGCGCCAAGCTGATCCTGCGCCAGAGCCTTGAGCGGGAAGAGATACAGGGCGCGGGCGTCACGGTCGCGCAGGTAGCGGTCGAGCACGGGCAGGTTGTAGATAAGGCTTTTGCCGCTGGCCGTGGGCGTGGCCGCAACAATGGAATGCCCGGCGCGGATGTGGTCTGTGGCAAGGGCCTGATGGCTGTACAGCCCGTTGATGCCGCGCTGCTCCAGGGCACGGCTGATGGCTGCGGGCCAGGGCAGGTGCGTGGGCGCGTAGCATGGTTCCACTGGCGGAAAGAGCTTGTGGCACGTGACCTGCGCGCCCAGCTTTTCTGACGCCAGCAGCGCCGCAATATATTCCCCCACAGACACCGTGCAGCGACCTATTCCGCAGTACCGGGCTGCTGCGCGCTCTCGCCGGGCTTAAGGCTGCGCAGCACGCGGGCGGGCGAGCCTGCGGCAAGGCAGAAGGGCGGCACATCGCGCGTGACCACGCTACCCGCGCCGATGATGGCCCCCTCGCCAATGGTTACGCCCTTGAGGATAAGGCAGTTCATGCCAATCCACACGTAGTCGCCAATGGTTACCGGACGGTCGCCTTCCATGCCGGGTTCGGTGGCGCGGGCTTCCGGCGGCCAGTGGGCGTGAAAGTCGGAATCCACCACAATACAGTTGGGGCCGACCATGACCTGACGCCCAAGGCGTATGACCTTGGAGCGCGCGGTGATGGACGTGCCGCTCAGCTGGCAGCCGGGGCCGATTTCAATGCTGGCGCCGGGGCCGAAGGTGCGCAGGCGCACGGGATGGGCCAGAGCCGCAGCCGTGGCCCGCCGCCATGAAGAAATAAGGCTTGCGCCTGCGCCTATGCTCATGCGGCTGCCCGGCCAGCGCAACAGGCCCACAGGCCCGTGGGCTGACACGCCAGCACCCACCTGCACGCCCAACGCAAGGGCCTTGAGCCGCAGACGCAGGGTGCCCCAGAACGCGCCGTTGACGCGCATGATCTGCAAACACAGGTAGCTTATGACGTTGGAGGGGGTGAGGCCCCGCTCCAGAACTTTTTTCAGGATGCTCATGGCTTGTCCGTTGTTGACGTGTGCCGGAAAGGGCGTGGAGGGCATCCGCCACTCCCGCTGCAAGGCATCATGCCAGAGTCGGGCCATATGGTCGAGTGGAGCGGCTGGGGCCTGTCGCGCGAGGTGCCGAGTGTGGCGCAACCACTGCAGATTGCTGTGGTCATATTTTCTTGACGCTGGGCAGGATGATCGTTAAATTGAAAATGAATGTTATTTTTAAAATGGGCGACTTTTTTAAAAGATGCCCGGAGGCGCAATGGATTCAGTTATTCCTCTCACGTCCCTCAAGGTGGGCGAGGTAGCGCGTATTGTCAGCATCAATGCCAGGGGCGAGCTTGCGCGGCGCATCCGCGACATGGGGTTGGGTTCAGGCATGCCTGTTTCTGTGGTGGGCTATGCGCCCCTGCGCGACCCTCTGGCCTTGCGCTGCGCGGAAGTAACCATTGCCCTGCGCCGCAGGGAGGCCGGGGCCATCATGGTGCAGCCCGCTGCTGCGGCAAACAATTAGCGCACTTCCTTCAGGCTTGTCTGATGGATGCGTTCAGACGCTCTGCTTTTCAGCAGGGCGTTTTTTTATGCTGCAAAGGCAGGCCAGCCGCCTGTGATCAGGCGTCTCTGCGTGTACTGAGCGGCGGTGCCAGTTCGGCAACAGTGGCTGAATCCAGTGTATTGGGATCGTGATCTTTCACAAACTGCGTGGCAAAATCCACAAAGGTGGCGGCAGCATCCGAGAGTTTGCGGGCAGCAGGCAGGTACATCTGCATTTCCCGGTACAGTACCGGGTCGTGCAGGAGGGTAGCCACAAGGCCATAGCCCCGTGCCAGCATCAGTGAAAAGCGCCCCGCGAGCGCAACGCCGCACCCTGCTGCTGCCAAGGCAAAGGCCGTCGGCATCTGATTGACCACATGCCCGATGGAAAACGGCGGCTGTGTCCCCACATCCGCAGCGATATAGCCCACGGATTCTCTCCCCACTGCAACCACCGGAACCTTCTTTACCTCGCCCCAGGTGCTGTGCCTTCCTGCCAGCGGGTGATCCGGGCGTGAGAGCATGCTCACAGGGGTGGTAAAAAAATGGCGGGCGATAATGTCTGTTTCTGTCAGGCGGGCCGGGCCAAAACCGACTTCTGCATCCCCTTGCTGTATGCTCGATTGCACCATAGCCATGGGCTGATCCACCAGCTCGACCCGTATGGCGGGTTGGGCTCTCTTGAAATGTGCGAGTAGCAGCGGCAGCAGTGTGCAGGCAATGAGGGGGGCGCCCACAACGCGCACCCTGCCCGCGCGCAGGCTGCTGAGATCTGCGGCGTATTTTTCCATAAGCAAAAATTCGTGAAAGGCCTTCTGGGCCAGCGTGTACATCTCTCGCCCGTCGGGGGAAAGTGAGACGAAGCGCGATGTGCGGTCAAAAAGCGGCACGCCGACCTGCGCCTCAAGATCCTTGATGAGGTTGCTCACGGCACTTTGGGTAATGTGCAAGGAAGCCCCGGCAGCAGTGAAGCTACGAAGGTTTGCAACCGTCAGAAATGCCTCAATTTGCCGCAGCGTCAATTGCATGAGTTTTCCCTTTCATTTAGCACTTTCGATAACTTTATCTTATTAATCCACAAATAAAAACAATTTTACCAATCTGGATTTGCGCAGCATAGTCGTGACAATGGAAATTCCATATGGGAAGTACCGGTAGCTCATGGTGGAAATTGAAAGACTATTAACTCTGTGTATGATCACAGCAAATGCGCATTGCAGGGTCATAAAAACGTCAGGAAGGAATACTATGGGTGAAAAAATCGTTTCTTCTGTGAATGAAACGAAAGAAACAGGCGAAGTGCAAACAAAAAAACGATTTATAATCGTATTTTGTCTGTTTATCGGGATATTCATAGCATATCTTGACCGTGTGAACGTTTCTGTTCTGGCCGCCAACGATCCCTTTCTGCTCGAAATGGGCATCAAGGGTGCGCCAGTGCAAATCGGCATGATGATGTCTGTTTTTCTGGCGGCATACGGTGTGGCCAACGTGCTGCTGGCTCCCATAGGCGACTACCTGGGGCCGCGCAAATCCATGATGCTTTGTATTGGCCTTTGGACGGCCTCTCTGTTCCTGGGCGGCGTTGCCTCTACGTTTGCGATCATCATCGTCAGCCGGATTATGCTTGGTGTTGGCGAGGGCATGTACTACCCGCTGCAAAGCGTTTTTGTAAAAAACTGGTTCCCCCGGCATGAACGCGGGCGGGCCAACGCCGCCTGGGTTGTCGGGCAATCTGTCGCACCAGCTCTGGCCATGCCGTTTTTTGCTTATCTTATTGGAAACTACGGCTGGAGAGCCAACTTCCATTTCTGCCTCGTGGTGGGCTTGATCCCTTTGTACCTTTTGTGGCGTCATACGGCGGATACCCCGAGGCAGCATAAAAGCATCAACAAAGCTGAACTGGCCCATATTGAAGCAGGACAGGAAGTTACGGCTTCCAAGGAAGTTGCGTTGCCTCTGGGGCAGCGTCTCAAGGGATTCATCGGCAATTACCGGTACTGGCTTTTGGTCTTTTGGTATTTGTGCCTCCAATGCATGTACTGGGGCCTGATAACCTGGTTGCCGAGCTACCTTAAAACAGCCAGAGGGTTCAGCTGGAGCGAAATGGGCTGGCTGGCGTCACTGCCCTTTGTGCTTTCCATTATTTTTAAGGTGTCGTGCGGATTTTTGACGGACAAGATAGGCAGAAGCGCGCCAATTCTTATGGCAGCCATGTTCTTTGCCGGTTGTTGTGTTTATCTGGGGGCAGTCGCCGAGCAGAAATACCTCTCGGCCGTATTGCTGTCTCTGGCTGTGGCATTCTGCACCATGGGAACGCCGGTGGCCTGGACGTTGCTGCAGGGGCTGATTCCCGGCTCGTCCATGTCCACGGCGTCAGGCATAATGAATGGCCTTGCCAACGGGTTTGCATCGCTTGCGCCCGCCATGATCGGATTTTTCATAAGCACTACCGGCCAGTACAGCAGCGGTCTGCTTTGCCTTGTGTTCACAGGGGCGGCGGCGACCATTGCGGCAGGTATTCTTGCGGCCAAGCGTTATTAGCGGCACAGTTTACAGGAGAATAATGATGAAGATTACGAGCATTGATATTATTGATGTGGCCAATGACTTCAGTTCCGCTACTAGCAAATGGCGCCCTGTTGTTGTGAAAGTTAATACGGATGAAGGCATCAGCGGCTTCGGTGAAGTGGGCCTTGCTTACGGCGTGGGCGCTTCTGGCGGGTTTGGCATGGCGAAAGATCTGGGCCAGATACTCATTGGCATGGATCCCATGTGCAACGAAGCAATCTGGGAAAAGATGCTGCGCAAGACATTTTGGGGGCAGGGCGGCGGCGGTATTTTTTCCGCTGCCATGAGCGGCCTTGACCTTGCCATGTGGGACATCAAGGGTAAGGCGCTTGGCGTCCCCGTTTATCAGCTACTTGGCGGTAAGACTCGCAGCAAGATACGAGCTTATGCCAGCCAGTTGCAGTTTGGCTGGGGGGCCGGGCAGGACAAAGCCATGCTTGTTGATCCCGAGGCCTATGCCGAAACTGCGCTTATAGCCCAGGAAGAAGGCTATGATGCCCTTAAGGTGGACGTACTTGCCATGGACGGGCAGGGCAACTGGAACCAGCAGGATCTTTCAGGCGTGCTGCCCGACAAGATACTGCGCAGGGGCTATGACCGTCTTGCAGCCATGCGTAAGGCGGTTGGGCCGGATATGGATATCATTGTTGAAATGCACTCCTTTACGTCCACCACTGCGGCCATCCAGTTTGGCCGCATGATCGCGGAACTTGGCGTGTTGTACTACGAAGAACCCGTCATGCCTCTGAACCCCAAGCAGATGAAGAAGGTTGCGGACAATGTGCCGATTCCCATCGCTGCTGGCGAGCGCATTTACTGGCGCTGGGGTTACCGTCCCTTCCTTGAAGAGGGTTCGCTGAGTGTCATCCAGCCTGATATCTGCACCTGCGGTGGCCTCACAGAGGTAAAGAAAATTTGCGACATGGCCCACGTCTATGATGTGACCGTGCAGATTCATGTGTGCGGCGGCCCCATCTCGACAGCTGCGGCCCTGCACATGGAGGCGGCTATTCCCAACTTCATGATCCATGAGCTGCACCGCTACGCACTGCTTGAGCCCAACACCAGAACCTGCGTGCACAACTACATGCCTGAAAAGGGAATGTACTCCGTGCCCGAGCTGCCCGGTCTGGGCCAGGAACTGACGCCGGAAACTATTGCGGCTTCAACGGTTGTAACGGTGAAGTAAGTTATACTTTCTGTCAGAACAGCGAATATAAGCCGTCCGGATTGAATCCGGGCGGCTTTTTGCATGCCGGGCTACCCTCTTGGATGCTTATGAAGCCTGCCCATAAACGCAGGTGCGGTTGCGGCCTGAGGCCTTGGCGGCATAAAGGGCGGAATCTGTCTGCCGCACCAGCATCTGGCTTTCTTCCTTCTGCTCTTCCACCGGCGTGAGGCTGCTCACTCCCAGGCTGACCGTCACCATATCGCCCACTGGCGAGCTGGGGTGAGGCAACTGTTCCCGCGCCACTTCGGCATGCACACGGGCGGCCACGGCCTGCGCTGTTGCATCGTCCGCACCGGGCAGCAGCAGGGCAAACTCCTCCCCGCCGTAGCGCGCGCAAACATCCGTAGCGCGTGCCGCCCGGCTCATGGCGGCGGCAATGCGGCGCAGGCATTCATCCCCGGCCTGATGCCCCAGACTGTCATTGTAGCGCTTGAAGGTATCCACATCCAGCATGATAAGCGCCAGCGGCGTGCCATGTTGCAGGGCATGAAGCCACAGGGAATGCAGCTTGTCGTCAAAGGCGCGGCGGTTGCCCACGCCGGTGAGTCCGTCCACCAGCGACATTTTTTGAAAATGGTCGTGCTCGGAGGCCAGTTTTTGCGAGCGCACTGTGGCGAGCGACAGATAGGTGCCAAGATTTTCGAGCGCAGCCGATATGTTGCGCAGTTCGGTGATAAAACTGTGTTTGGGGGGCTGGCTGGCGGAACCTGTGCCCAACTGGTTGAGAAAGACCATGATGCTTTGCAGCGGGCGCGCAAGATGCAGGCGCAGCAGGCCGAACAACAGGGCCAGCCCGGTGCCCAGCAGAAGAAAGCCCACGAGCAGGCGGTTTTCAAATTCGTGCGCCAGCGTAGCCGTGCGGCGCAGTTGCAGCAGCATGTCGTCAGTTACTGGCTGTGCAGTTGCCAGTTCCGCTATAGCGGCGGAAAGCTCCGTCAGCGCGGCGCTGGCCTCCGGCTCCGCTGGCTTCGCGGTCAGTGAGGGCAAGGCCGCCAGTGCGGATTCTGCGCCTCGCAGGCGTGCCATGTTGCGGCTGTCGGTCAGTTTGTCGCTCTCGGCCAGCGTCATGAAAAGCCCGTAGGTTCGGGTGCCGGACACGCTGACCTCGCGCGCCATGCTCATAAAATAGAAAAAACTGGCAGTAAAAAGCAGGGCCATCACCGTGAACCCCAAGGCAATATATGCGCGTATGCCCATGCCGGGTGCGCGCCCTGTACGTCTGATCATCATGCGTCCATCCAGAAAAAGCGGTACGTCTGATACACGCCCACGGCCATGCCAAAGGCCAGCAGTGTATTGAAGGCTATGCTAAAGGCCACCCACTTCCAGCTTCCCGACTCCTGCCGGATGACAACCAGAGTGACAAAGCAGGGGGCGTAGAGCATGACAAAAACAAGCAGAGCCAGGGCAGTGCCCTGATTCCACGTTGGGTCGGCGCGCAGCAACTCCGCCAGAGAGGCCGGGTCTTCCGGGTCTTGCTCCCCAAGGGCGTAGGCAGTGCCCAGTGTGGAAATGATGGCCTCCTTGGCTGCAATGCCGCCGATAAGGGCCACATCGGTGCGCCAGCTGAAACCCGCGTAGGATGTTGCGCCTTCAAACCATGTGCCAAGGCTCCCGGCAAGGGTGTGCCGCAGGCGCTCGGCATCCAGTTTCTCCTGCATTTTTGCGAGGGCTTCTTCCTGGCTGGCGCGCGCTTCCGCAGGCAGTTCTTCTCGCTCAAGTCCCGCGCTCAGGCGGGCGATTTCGTTTTCAAAGGGCAGGGCCGTTTGCGGATCAAGGGCCGGAAAGGTCATGGCCGCCCAAATGAGCATGGACAGTGGCACAAGCACCGTGCCCGCCTTTTTGAGGTACATCCAGGTGCGCTCCCAGCAATGGATGCAGATGCCGCGCGCGGTGGGCATGCGGTAGGGCGGCATTTCCATGACCAGGGGAGTCGCTTCGCCGCGCAAGACGGTTTTGCGCAGCAGCAGAGCCACGCAAAAGGCCAGCACCCACGAGAGCATGATGATGGCAAACATCATGTTGGCGGCATTGTGCGGAAAAAACGTGCCCACCAGCAGCAGATACACGGGCAGTTTGGCCCCACAGGCCATGTAGGGCAGGGTGAGCATGGTTGCCAGTTTTTCCTTGGGGCTGCGCATGGTGCGGGTGGCCATGACGCCGGGGATGGCGCAGCCGCCCGCAATGCCGCCGGAAATGATATAGGGCATCACCGATGCCCCGTGCAGGCCGAAAAACTGGAACACGCGGTCGGCAATATAGGCCATGCGCGCCATGTAGCCGCTGTCTTCCACAATGGCGATGAGCGCAAACATGATAAGCACCAGCGGCACAAAACTCAGCACTCCGCCAACGCCCGCGATCACGCCGTCCACCAGCAGGGAGGAGAGCAGGCCTTCTGGCAGTGTGCCCCGCACCGCGCCAGCCAGCGCGCTGAACGCGCCCTCAAGCCAGCCCTGGGGGTAGGAGCCAAGAACAATGGTGATCTGAAACATGGCGTAGAGCACGCCAAGCATAATCAGCGCGCCCCACACCGCGTGGGCCAGTATGCGGTCGAGCCTGTCGGAGAGGCTGAGGCGGTGGCGCTTGCCGGTTTTGACCACGCAGGCGGCGGCAACTCTGCGCACAAAGGCGCTGTGCCCATCTGCTATCAAGCCTTCCGCATCGTGACCAATGCTGCCCAGTTCTTCCTGCACAAAGCGGCAGACCTGGGCCATGTCTGCGGCAAGGTCTGCATCCGCCGCCTGCAAGGCCGCAACGGCTTCCGCATCATTTTGAAGCAGGCTCAGTGCCAGCCAGCGCGGCGCGCAGTGGGCATAGGGCGAGGATGCCATGCCCTGGCTGGCCGCAATGCGTTTTTCCATGGTTTCCAGTATCGGGTCGAGCAGGGGGCCGTAGCTTATGTGCAGGGCAGAACCGTGGCTTTCGGTGGGTGAAGCTGCGGGAATGCAAGGCTGCAGGCTGCTGTTTTCTGCATCAAGGGCAACCTGGCGCGCCGCAGAAAGGGCCTCGCGCAGGCCATTGCCAGAGGTGCCGACAGTGGGCACGGCGACGGCGCCCATGAGCTCCGACAGGCGCAAAAAATCAATGCTGATGCCCGCCGCCCTGGCTTCGTCCATCATGTTGCAGGCAATGACCACAGGCAGGCCCATCTCGCGCAACTGGGCCGTAAGCAGCAGCCCTCGCTCCAGAATGCCCGCGTCCACAACGTTGATGACCGCCTGCACCGCTCCGCCCAGCAGCACGTTGCGCGCCACCACTTCCTCCTGCGAATAGGCGGAAAGCGAATACGCGCCGGGCAGATCCACAAGGATGATCTCCTGCCCTTCGTGACGGATAAAGCCCTCTTTTTTTTCAACAGTCACGCCGCTGTAGTTGCCCACATGCTGGTGTGCGCCTGTGAGGGCATTGAAAACTGTGGTCTTGCCACAGTTGGGATTGCCCGCGATGGCAAGCCGCAGGGAATAGGCCAGACCGCCGATGAGCGTGCGGGCATTGCCGCCGCGCGCCCCGACAGTTGCGGAAAGGGATTCCGGCATGCTGTGCGCTCCTGTCATCGCCGCACCGGAACAGCCGGGGTGGCTCAATTTGAATGGAATTGAAATCTATTTTCAAATTATAGTGAAGTCAAGCGTCTTGCCGGGTATTGACATGCGCCGGGCATCGAATAATATATGTATATACATGAAAATGTGGAGCACCCATGCAACTGCCTTGTCTTTTTCTCCAAATCCGAAAGGCGGATCGGCAACTCAACCAGCTTTACGGCAAGTTTCTGGCGCGCAATGGAATGCGCATGACCCAGTATGGTTTGCTGCGGGCTATTGCTGGTCTGGAGGAGCCTTCGATAACGGAGATTGGCCGGGTTTTGGGCATTGACCAGACAACAGTGACCAGAAATGTGGAAAAGCTGGAAAAAATGGGGCTTGTTGCGAGTGCCCCAGGCCCGACGGATTCCCGCAAAAAGATCATGCAGTTGACGGCCTGTGGTGCAGCCAGCCTCAAAGAAGCTCACCCTCATTGGGAAGAGGCGCAGCAGCTTATGATTTCAGAATTGGGGGACGATGATGTCCAGGAGTTGCTGCGACTGTTGCTCAAGGTTTCCGGGATTGCAGAAAAGGACAGTGCCTAGCGAATGCTGCAATTTTTGCGAGTTTTTGGGCTTTGTGCAGTTATATTCATGTATATACATATAAATTAACAGGCCAGGAGACGCCATGCGTAAAGTAGTTGTAACAGGCTTTGGGGTTATCTCTTCTTCAGGAAACGACCCTGAAACCATGTGGAAGAACATCAGTTCCGGAAAATCCGGCATCAGGTATATGGACGATTCTGCGTTTGATGAATCCCCGGTGAGGATCGCCGGGAAGGTGGACGATTTTTCGGCAGAGACATATTTTTGCGCAAAGGACGCAAGAAAATACGACAAATATATCCAGTTTGCCGTTGTTGCTGCCTTGCAGGCCGTTGAAATGTCTGGTCTGGAAGGCACCGATTGGGATCCGGAACGCGCCGGGGTTTATGTGGGTTCTGGCATCGGCGGCATAGAAACGATCATGAAAAATCATGAAGCATTTCTGGCCAAGGGCGCACGGCGGGTTTCGCCTTTCATGATTCCCATGATGATCGTCAACATGGCTTCGGGCGTGGTTGCTATCAGGACGGGCTTTAAAGGGGCGAACTATGCGCCTGTGTCCGCTTGCGCCACTGCTAACAATGCCATCGGCGAAGCATTTTTGAGCATCGCCCACGGGCAGGCGGATGTGATGCTGGCAGGCGGAAGCGATGCGGGCATTCAACCGTTTTTGCTGGCGGGTTTTTCCAGCATGAAGGCTCTTTCAACCCGCAACGATGTGCCGGAACAGGCCAGCCGTCCTTTTGACAGCGGGCGTGATGGCTTTGTCATGGCTGAGGGCGCTGCTGTGTTGCTGCTGGAGGAAGAGGAACATGCCCGCCGCCGTCAGGCGACAATCCTTGGCGAGGTGGTTGGGTACGGAGCAACGTGCGATGCGGGGCATATCACATCGCCAGACTTTCAGGGCGGAGCACGGGCCATGGAAATCGCCATACGCCAGTCTGGCGCTTCCGTGGCAGAAATTGGCTATATCAATGCCCACGCCACAGGAACAAAAGAAGGCGACCGATCTGAAGCCGCAGCAATCAGGAGCGTTTTTGGCGACAGCCTTAAAACGGTAAAGGTCAGCGCCACTAAGTCCATGACAGGGCATCTGTTTGGGGCGGCTGGCGGCATTGAAGCCATCATTACTCTTGAGGCTTTGCGGCATGGTCTGTTGCCGCCGACAATAAATCTGGATGCACCCGATGGCGAGTGCGATATTCCGCACGTCTGCAACAAGGCCGAGCAGACGTCCACTCGTTATGCGCTTTCCAACTCTTTTGGTTTTGGGGGGCATAACGCTTCGCTCGTCTTCAGGAAATATGAAGAATAGACCGTAGTAAACGCACAAAACGGCCCGGCGACTGCCGGGCCGTTTTGCACAAGGTGATGTTCTTTCTAGCCCTCGTCAAGCAGGGCGGAGCGGATGCGGCACACGCCGCAACGGTCGCCGGAGGATGTGGGATAGCCGCATTCCGTGCAAGGGGCCAACTCCAGGCCTTCCTCCGCCTCACGGCGGGCAAACACGGGCCGCCCGCGCGCGAGAAAACCCTGATAGAAATCCAGCTTGCGGCCAGGCATGGCGGCCTCGAGATTCTGCATCAGACCCTTGAGCGTGGTGAAGCTCGCACCGGGGCTGTATGGGCAGGGGGCGTAGTGGTTTTCTATGCCCATAAGAAAGGCGTAGTTGGCCGTTTCAAATTCCGAAAGCCGCCACAGAGGCTTAACCTTGCGCGAAAAGCCGTGTTCGCTCTCCAGCCGTGGCCCCTGATCTGAAAGATACGAGGTATCCCAGCGCAAGGTGTTGCTGAAAAGACGGGCCACTTCATCGTCCAGGTTATGCCCGGTTGCGAGGGCGTCAAAGCCTTCGTCCAGAGCGACCTTGTTGAAGAAATGGCGCTTGATCTTGCCGCAGGCCGAGCAGATGGGTCGGTGCAGCCTTTCCTTGACCAGCGGAATGGACAGGCCTTCTGCGGCCATTTCCTTGACCATCAGCTTGAGGCCGTGCTTGGCGCAAAAGCGTTCAACCACGCCGCGCGCCGCAGCGGAAGAAACCGGAATATCCAGATCAATGTGCAGACCGGTTACGTTGTATCCCTGACGGGAGAGCTCAAGCATGAGCGCCAGCGAATCCTTGCCGCCAGAAAGGGCCACCAGCACACGCTCATCGCGGGTAAACAGCTTTTGGCCTTCAATGCCGCGTTCCACCTGGCGGGCAAAAAAATCCTTGTAACAGTCGGGGCAAAAGGCGGCGTTGTGGCTGCGCAGAGCCACCACGGCCTCGGCTTTGCAGATTTTACATTTCATACGGTTCCTGTATGTGTTTGCGGTATTGTCCCACGTTCAGGCGGCATGCTGCTGCCACTGGCGCGGGGCGCGCTGATGATAGCTGGCTGTTTATGACTGCACTGGGGCTTGCGGCGGGCTGTTTTTTTCAAGCCAGCCAAGCTGGCTGCACCAGCCTTCGTGCCGGGTGCAGGTTGCAAGGGCAAAGGATTCATGGCTCAGACCGGGGCGCAATGCGTTGCCCGCGTCCACAATACGGCGGCGCTGGCCGGCATCTGTCATGACGTTTATCATGCATTCGGCCAGCGACTGCGGATTGTTTTCTTCAAACATGCAGGCGGCATCGGGGGCGGCGGCCAGCCGCTGCTCATGCAGGGCGCTCTGTCCACAGATGACGGGCGTTTGAGCCGCCAGCCCAGCCCCGAGTGTTTCCGGCAGTTCGTCCGGCGCGGAGCCGGGCGCTATCCATGCATGGCAGGTGCGCAGCAGGTGCGGCAGGCTTTGCTCGTTGAGCAGGCACAGGCGCGACTGCACGCCCAGCGATTCCGCCTCGTCCAGTACTTCCTGAAAGCGGGGTCCACCCCCGGCGGCGCGTACTTCCCATGCGGGCAAATCGCGGCGCTGCCAGATGGCGGCCATGGCCCGGATAACAATATGCGCGCCCGAGCGGGGCGTGAGGGCATCGCCCATGCAAAAAACAAAACGCTGGCCCTCTGCGGGTTCTGCGGGCCATTCAGGCGCAGGCTCAAAGCCCTCAAGGCTCATGCCCGGCGCTGCCAGCGTGAGCGTGTCGCCCGTCAGGGGCAGCGCGCGTTTTTTGGGGCCGCGCCAGGGCGTTTCGCCCTCGGTGATGCCGCTGGCTTTGGCGATGCGGTCGCGCACATAACTGGAGCCGCAGAGTATTTTGTGGGCTGCCAGCATTCCCTTGCCAAAGCAGGCTTCCGGGCGCGGTGCGCGCATCAGAAATGCATGGCTCAAAAGGGTGGAGGACGGGGGACGCATGGTCAGCACCCGGCGGCCAATGGCCATGCCGCTTTCTCCGAAAGTCTGTACCAGCAAATGCTTGTGCTTGCGCTGCCAGAGCCACAGGCGCATGAAATCCATTGGCCCGCCTGCCGTGAGTATGGGCAGGTTCAACGCGGCGGCGCGGCGGTGCAGGCGTGAATTCTTCTGGCACAGCAGCATGGGGGCCAGCCTGCCGCCGTCGCGCATGGCGCAGGCCAGGGCCAGCGCGTGGTCTTCTTCCAGCCGGGCAAGGCGCATGGGTGCGCCCAGTTCTGTCCAGTGGCGTTGCTCTTCGGGTGAGGCGGGGCCGTCAGTGGTCTGTTGCAGGGCAATAAGCAGAACACGCATCAGAGGGGTGCGCCTTTTTTCAGCATATAGTCCAAAAGAACATCCTTGAGCCACAGGGCCACAGGGCCGGGCTTGCCAGCATGCGCGCCATGGCCCACGGGCTTGCCGTCAAAATGTGTGATGCCCACGCAAAGGGTGGAGCTGGTGAACAGCAGCATTTCACTGGCGCTATCTATGGCTGCGCGGGGAATGGGCATCTGCACGACGGGCATGCGCTCTGCGGCGACTTCCATGGCGGCCAGCAGGGTGGTGCCGGGCAGAATACGCCTGATTTCGGGGCAGAGCAGGCGGCCTTGCTCGTCCACAAGGCCCACATTGGCCACGGCGGCCTCGCCCATGATGCCATTTTCGTCAAAGGTCACGGCCACGTCCATGCCCTTCTGGCGGGCTTCCATCGCCATGAACACATTGGGCAGATAATTGGTATTCTTGATGCGGGCCAGATATTCCTGCTTGGGCGGGATGGCGCTGGCAAATGCTGTGAGGCCTTTTTCATAAAAAGCCGCTGTGGGCAGAGCCTTTTTGAGGACCACAATGTACAGGCCAGCCTGCGGGCATTCGGCGGGCGAAATGCCGAATCCGCCAGGGCCGCGGCTCAGAAAAACGCGCAGATCGCCATTGTCCACGCCTGCGGCAAGGGCCACATCAATTATGTGTTGGCGCAGGGCTTCCCAAGTGCAGGGCGGCGTGATGGAAAGGGCCGCAGCGCCGTCCACCAGACGGGCCAGATGCGCATCCAGCCCGAAAATTGTGCGCTGGCGAAAACTGATGCTTTCAAAAAGGCCGTCGCCGCGATGGCAGATATGGTCATCAAGGGGCAGCAGCAGAAGACGCGGGTCAGTGCAGATATGCCCCACCCGGTGGTCATAAAAAGCGAGAACCTGCTCCGCCCCTGGCCGGGGTGCGGAAAGCAGGGCCTTGAGATATGTTTCAGCGTCTACAGCTTGCACCGCAAAGGCCTCCAAAGCGCGCGGACGCGCGGGTCTGCGAAACCCGCGCGCCCGCAGGCAATTACTTCAGGAACACGTTTTTGTCGGTCACGCGCAGCAGGTCGCGCTTGATCAGTTCTTCGCCGATCTGCACGGCGTTGAGGGCTGCGCCTTTGCGCACGTTGTCGGCCACAATCCAGAGGTTCAGGCCGTTTTCAATGGTTTCGTCCTCGCGGATGCGGCCCACGTAGGTTTCATCCTCGCCCACGCAGTAGGAGGGCATGGGGTACATAAGTTCGCGGGGATTATCGACAACGCGCACGCCGGGAGCCTGCGAAAGCATGACGCGGGCATCCTTGGCTGTGAGCTTCTTTTCGGTTTCAATGTTCACCGATTCGGCGTGGCAGTAAAACACCGGCACGCGCACACAGGTGGCCGTAACCTTGACCGAAGGATCTTCAAATATTTTGACGGTTTCATGAACCATCTTCATTTCTTCCTTGGTGTAGTCGTTATCAAGGAAGACATCGATGTGCGGCAGTGCGTTAAAGGCAATGCGGTAGGGATAGGTATTGCATTCCGTCTCGCGGCCATTAAAGAGGTCGCGCACCTGGCGTTCCAGTTCTTCAATACCCTTCTGCCCTGTGCCGGAAACCGCCTGATAGGTGGAAACTACAACGCGCTTGATCTTGGCTGCGTCGTGCAGGGGCTTGAGCACCACCAGCATCTGGATGGTGGAGCAGTTGGGGTTGGCAATGATGCCGTTGTGGCCTTCAAGGGCGTGGGCGTTGACTTCCGGCACCACCAGGGGGCAGCGGTCGTCCATGCGCCATGCAGCGGAATTGTCCACCACCACGCAGCCAGCCTTGGCCGCATGCGGGGCAAATTTTTGCGAAGTGCTGCCGCCGGCGGAAAAAATGGCCAAATCAATGCCCTCAAAGACATCTTCTTTAAGCTCTTGCACGGTCAGCTCTT